>ERZ773276.341-NODE-341-length-56383-cov-11.553188_pt1 | contig 56383 bp, 38 predicted proteins | sample MGYA00511386_ERZ773276 | MGnify/ENA primary metagenome ERZ773276 (study PRJEB29015, sample SAMEA2737778) | human gut metagenome | biome: human gut; feature: human-associated habitat; material: faeces | place: China | collected 2012 ...
CACTGCTTCTACTAATGATCGTTTATGATATTTGCTTTTATTTCCGGATGGAAAGAATTCTTTGATTGCTTCCCATTGTTTGTCTGTCAAATCACTTTCGTAATTTGTTGCTTGATATTCTTTTTTCATATCTCCTATTATACCACTTTTTTGCTATGAACACAAGCTCTCAACAAAGTCTAATATAAAAATAGTTATTGCAGGAATATTTTTCATATTTCTATTCCTCTATCTTTTCTCTAGAATCGTCTTTTGGACAGAAACAGGGAGCTTTTATCACACAATTATGAAATATCCTACTTTGCAGCAGGTGGAAAAGAATTTAGCAGTTTTCCAAGCCAGTATTTCAATGCCGACATCAACATTATGGATGAATACGAAAAGATCAAAAACAGCAATCCGGATTTTGATTCGATAGAAGAAATTCAGTTTATATGATCCAACAATCAATGTGAATCATTTTATACGAATTGCACAATGGGGACTTGTTATTTTGTCGATTTTTATTGACTTTTTTAAGATCCCATGGTATAATCAATAGGATTCTTGATGAAAAAGGGGATGATATCATTGAAACACCTTCATTTTTTCACAGCCATTGCTACAGTTGGTATAATGTGCCTATCTACACTTTCCGCACAGGGCTATGCGAAACCAGACAACAACAATGTTGCTTTGACAAAAGAAGATGCAGCAGCAATCACCGGGGATGTGGATGACAACGGCATTGTTGACCCTGCGGATGCAATTATGATTTTACAGATGTATGCTCGAATCGCTGTAAGTGCAGATAAGAGTATGTACACCGAACATCAAATCGAAGCTGCCGATGTAAATGCGGATGGAACGGTAACGGTAGATGATGCAATCCTGGTGCTTACTTTTTATGCAAAAACAGTGGCAGGTATGAGCCCTGTTTGGAATTCCAATGCGATTTTTACCTTTTCTGATGACAATATGAAGTGTAAAAAGAACAATGAAAATTATACTGGAATGATTGCCAATGCGGATTCTGATGTTTATTATTATCAGGACGGAATTGCATCGAAAGGCGTCTATGAAATTGACGGGGAGAAGCATTATTTCAGTTATGAAACGGGTATCATGCAGAAGGAAAGTGCAGATGGATATGTCATAGAAGATGGAACAGTCATCTATGAGCCTACATCACCGCTGTTATCATCCGATCTTTTCGGAGCGTATTATGAACATGCAACAGAAATCATGAATACCATGACATTAGAAGAAAAAGTTGGACAGCTTTTCTTGATTGGAATCGCACAGACAAATGGAGAAGAAATTGTAAGAGATTATCATCCCGGTGGAATTGTCATGTTTGCCTATAATTTTAGCGATCAGACAGTTGCATCAGAAAAAGAACAGATTGCTTCTTATCAGGCAAACAGTCGCTTTCCATTGCTGATTTCGGCAGATGAAGAGGGCGGAACAGTTGTAAGAGTCAGCAAGTATCCTGCATTTCGAGATACGCCATTTCTTTCGCCGCAGGAATTATATGCACAAGGCGGATGGGATGGTGTTTATCAGGAAACCATCGAAAAAGGGAATCTCCTAAAAAGCCTTGGCATCAATCTTTGTCTTGCACCAGTAGCAGATATTTCAAATAATCCCAATGATTATATTTATGAGCGAACATTTGGAGGAAGTGCAGAGGATACCAGTCAGTTTATAGAAATCTCGACAAAAGCATATCGAGAAACCAACATTGGTTGTACGCTGAAACATTTTCCGGGCTATGCCTCCAACTTGAATACACATAATGGTTCTTCTGTGGATAACCGAGAGAAATCACAATTTTATGGAAATGATTTGAAACCGTTTCAAGTGGGAATTGATGCTGGTGCACCCGTTGTCATGGTGAATCATAACATTGTATCCTGTTTCGATGCAGAAAATCCAGCTTCTATTTCTCCAGAAGTGCACAGCGTTTTGCGAAAAGACTTGCATTTTTCTGGATTGATTTGCACAGATTCCTTGGACATGGGTGCAACAAAGAATGTCACAGATGTCTATCTAAAGGCAGTGGATGCAGGAAACGATTTGATTGCTACTTGCGAAACAGCAGGCTATCCGATTGTATTGCAAGCAGTCCATACAGGCAGAATATCAGAAAACAGAGTGAATGAAAGTGTCATTCGGATTCTTGCGTATAAATTATACTATGGATTGATGAGCTAAAGAACTTTGGAATACAAAAAATGCGTATCGGTTTTGACATCGGTACGCATTTTTATTTGCATGGATTTTGATGGAACCGTTATTTTCCAACTTCCCAGACAGAGGACTGTTTTTGCAATTCTGTCATGTGTCGGAACAGTCCGTTTTGTTTTTGCATCAATTCTTCTGGTGTTCCGCTTTCCACGATAGTACCATCTTTTAAAACGAGTACCTTGTCTGCATTTGCAACGGTTCGCATTCTATGAGCAATCATCAATACGGTTTTGTTCGCAATCAGGCGAGAGAGTGCCGTTTGAATGAGTGTTTCGTTTTCAACGTCCAGTGAAGCCGTTGCTTCATCCAATAGAATAATGGGAGCATCTTTCAGGAACGCTCTTGCAATGGAAATCCGCTGCCGTTCCCCGCCGGAAAGAGCACTGCCATTTTCTCCAATCATGGTTTGATAGCCGTTCGGCAGTTTCTCTGTAAATTCATCGCAGTTCGCCAGCTTTGCAGCTCGCAAGACTTCTTCATCCGTAGCACCTTTTTTACCCAGTCGGATATTTTCCAAAATGGTATCATGAAACAACGTGACATCTTGGAACACAATGGAATACAGCGTCATCAACGTTTCTGGGTCTACCTTGGAAATGTCCATCCCGCCAACGGTAATTGTACCTTGTTTGGTATCCCAGAAACGAGCAGCCAGACGAGAAACGGTTGTTTTTCCGCTGCCGGAAGGTCCAACCAGTGCCGTAACCGCACCTTGTTTTGCCGTAAAGCTGATGTCTTTCAGAATAGTTTCGCCGTTGTCATAGGCAAATCCAACGTGTGAGAATGTAATATCACAGCCCTGATTAGACAGCACATCTGCACCCTGTTGTGTCGGATGGTCGAGAATTTCATTCATACGGGCAACATTGGTACGAGTAGAAATGATGGCGGCCAAATTCTGCAATGCTCCTTGTAACGGGTCATACAGGCGAGAGGCAACCAATAAGAACAAGAAAAAGGTTAGCACGTCAATCGTTCCTTTAGAGAGCAGGATTGCACCGACCAGAGCAACGGTTGCAATACCCAGCTTTAGAATCATGTTTGCGGAAACAACAAAGGCAGCCGTTCCAAATTCGCTGACAATCGAGCGTTGTTCAACGGCACGAACTTTCTGTTCCAGTCCGTTCAGATATTCTTTTTCGGCATTATTTGCCTTTAAATCTTGCAAGGTTTCGATGTATTCCTGAATCCCGTCTGCACAAGCCATTTTTGCCTGCATGGATTTTTGACTTAGATGGTCTTGTACTTTGGAAGACGCTGCAATGATGATAAAGGCAACTGGAATGACCCAGAGAGCAGCCAATGCCATATGCCATTCAAAGAAGAGCAGGCTCAATGCAATCAAGACAGTAGAAATCATCGAGCCGACCAATTCCGGAATGAAGTGAGAAAATGCCGTTTCCAGCGTTGCACAGTCTGCCATCATGGTGCTAGTCAAATCGGAGAGATCTTTCTTTCCGAAGAAGGAAAGCGGAATTTTCCGCAGTTTTTCTGAAAGATGAATCCGGCGAACCCCAGATTCTACATAGGTTGCCAGAAAAGCTGCATTGTACTGAAAATAAGTGACGGCACAAATCAGTGCCAGACAAACCACAATTCCAACGATATAGAATCCGGTCTTTGTTCCGGAAACACCACCATTCATCAAATCCTGTACCAACAAATAGAGCAGGCAAACCGGAAACATGAGAACGATATTTTGCAGCGTACAACAGATAATAGACTTGATTAAATCTTTTGCCCCTTGCGGAGAAAGTGCAAACTTTCGCTGTATTTTTTCCATCATAGTGTTTGACCCTCCTTAGAAACTTTCCATTGTACCGATGTCTGGTAAGCATCCCACATTTTCCGGAACACGCCGTTTTTGCGTTGCAGTTCTTCTGCCGTTCCGCTTTCAATCAGCTTTCCTTCTTCCAGAACGAAAATATAATCTGCATGTGTAATGGTAGAAAGCCGATGGGCAATGATTAAAATGGTTTTATCTTTTGCCAGTGCAGAAATCGCAGCCTGTACCTTTGCTTCATTGTCTGGGTCGACAAATGCAGTTGCTTCATCGAAAATCAAAATTGGTGCATTTTTCAGAATGGTTCTTGCAATTGCAATTCGCTGCTGTTCTCCGCCCGACAGGTAAATACCACCCGTTCCGATGACGGTTTGCAGCCCATTCGGCAGTTTTTCCAGAATGTCCATACACTGAGCCTGCTCCAAAGCGGAACGTACTTCCTGCTCCGTGGCATCCGGCTTGCCCATTTTTACGTTGTCTAAAATCGTCCCCTTAATCAGGCGGCTATTTTGGAAAACAAAAGAAACGGTTTCCATGAGCTGTTCTTTTGGAATTTCCTTGACATTAACGCCACCAATCAATACTGCACCTTTTTGTGTATCAAAGAAGCGACTGATTAAGTTGGCAGCAGTTGTTTTTCCGCTGCCGGAAGAGCCGACAAAAGCAGCAGTTTTTCCAGATGGAATGGTTAGGGAAACATCATCCAATGCATTTCGTTTACCATCATAGGAATAGGAAACGTGCTGCAACTGGATGGAAGCATCTGTTGGAACAGTTCCAGCAGCATTGTTGGAAAGCGGTGCAGCATCTAAGATGGTATCTACACGCTTGAGGGCATCTGCAACAATCATGCCGTTTTCGCTCATAAACATCATTTTCGTCATGGTGAGTGAGATAACCGGCGTAATAATGATATAGAAGAGTAGGTTCAGCAAGAAGGTATCGGTTACACCGTTTCGAGTCATCACCAAAGCTGCTGCAATCAGAACCGCAAATACGCCATTGATAACAGTGGTGTAAAGCATCATTGGCACACGCAAATCTTTGGTATAGGCAATCGTCCAAGTTTTATATCGGTCGATGGATTGCTTGAACCGCTGGAAGGAGAAGACGGTCTGACCAAAAGTTTTGACAACTGGAATCCCACGCACATACTCAACCGCTTCATTGGACATTTCATCGAGTGCGTTTTGGTATTCCTCCATCTTCTTCTTCATGTTTTCGCCAGTCATGCTTGTCATGACTAAGAAACCAGCTGCAACCGGAATCAAACTTAACAGACCCAATTTCCAATCAAAGAATAACAGCAATGCAATCAAGCCGATTGGGGTTGCAATTGCATTTGCCGTATCAGGCAGCATGTGAGCCAGATAGGTTTCCGTTGCTCCGCTGGATTCATTGATGGTTTTTCGTAGTTTGCCGCTTCCGAATTGTTGTGTAAAGCCGAGCGGCAATTCTGCAAGATGATGTAACATCTGCAAACGAAGATTGGTTGCAACACGAAACGCAGATAAATGCGAGCACATCAATCCGCATACATAGACGACAAAGGAAAGGACTGCAAATAATACTGCCAGCCAGCCGTTTTGAATGAGGTGTTCTGCCTTTGAAAAATCGGGCATCACATCAATGACTTCTGCAATGATTTTCCAGAGATACCAGAATGGAACGAGTGCGAGCAGGGCACTGCCAGCAGACAAAATCCAAGATGCATAGGTGAGATAGCGGTGTGAACCAGCATATTGCATCAATCTGGATAAATTGGATGGTTGTTTTTTCAAGAGAATTCCTCCTTTGGATTAGTTATCACTAACTATAGGGAATACACCCACATCGTTAGCCGAAATGATTTATATTTTAATCTGCATCAACTCCCCCCAACCTGCCTGATAGAACCTCCGAAGTGCAGAAATATAACTTTTTGCGTTTTCTTTGGTCATATCATGCACGACAATTTCAAATACGCCACTAAACATTCCGCTGCTGACAATATGGCAAAGCTGCCGGTCAATCGGGGGAACGGCTTTTCCAAGGCGATGAAGGGTTTTCAAGAACTGAAAGGTTGCATCCACTTCCACCTCTACCATCTGATGAATGAAATCCTGATAGGGCGTTCCATCTGCACAGCAGATAATCAGTTTGACAGCATCATAATGGGTTTGATCGGAATAGAGATAGTCAATCATCCAGTCAAAGCAAGCACCGGATTCCATCCCCATCTGTTGAATTTGGTCTTCATCTGGCAGCTGGGCAAAGTGGTCTTGTGCCTGCATGAATTTTCCCATAATGGCAGCAGCGTGTGGCTCTACGAGTGCAGAAAAGAGGGCTTCCTTATTGGAATAGTATCCATAGAATGCACCGGTTGTCACGCCTGCAAGCTTGACAATGGTTCGGAGCGAGGCGTTTCGGAATCCTTTTTCTAAAAATTCGGTCTTTGCAGCTGCTAAAATGCGAGTTTGTGTTCCTGTTTCTGTGGTGAGCATATGCATCCTCCTGTTCGAGTATAACAGTGTTATATAACAGTGTTATTATAGCATGTCTGTTTTGGTTTGTCAAGTAGAAGAGCTGATTTTTTCTAGAAGTGGAATGTATTTCTGATGGAGCAGGAAAGTGGTTCACGGATATAGAAACGATTTGATCGGAAAAATAGGGGAGGAGTTCTACTTGAAATACAGAGAATTTGTAAAAAAGAAAAAATATCAGATTTTTTTCAAAAAGCCCTTGACAAATTCCGCTTCTTGTAGTATAATAAAAGCATCGCCGCTGTGGTGGAATAGGCAGACACAAGGGACTTAAAATCCCTCGGGGTAAAACCCGTACCGGTTCAAGTCCGGTCAGCGGCACCAATGAAAGAATGTCGATTTTACGGCATTCTTTTCTTATTTTCTGACTAATTTGGTAGAAAAGTTTCTTGTGAATGAGCGTTTTTCTACCGGATTTCTACCAAATTTTCTACCAAAATCGCTGCTTTTTTCAATTTCACTTTCATTTTTGGTCTTAGCACAAAAGATTTTTATCCCCCGTGTCAAGTTGACTTGATTGACTTTTTTTACTTTTTTTATAATGCCGCCGTGGTAGAATGGGTAGACGATCGGCACACTATTATCGCAGGTTCTCAGGTTGAGGACTTGCGACTTTTTTTGCCCTCAGAACCTTTATCATGGATAGCCTGCTCCGTATCTGCACTGTCTCCACCCAACACTTTGGCGATAGTCTCCGCAGACTCCACTTTGGAATGAAAGTCGAGGTGACTATAAAAATTGGCTGTAACATTAAATGTTGAATGTCCGAGCCACTCCTGGATCGCCTTCATGGATACTCCGTTTGCAAGCAGCAGACTGGCACATGAATGACGAAGATCATGGAATCGAATATGTTTGAGCTTATTTTTCTGAATGATGTACTTGAAGTGAGAAGTCACAAAGTTTGGCGTGATCAGCTTACCGAAGTTGTCACGGCACACAAAGCCGTCATATTCCCTGTCAAAGTCTTTACCGAGGAGCTTCGAGTAGTATTCTTCAAGAGTTTTGCGTTCGATCAGCATCTGTTCAATATGAGGAATCAAGGGAAAGGTTCTTACACTGGACTCAGTTTTAAGCTGATTTTCGACAAAGATCATTTCTTTGCCGCTGCCATAAGTGCTGGAGACCTTACGGCGAACCGTGAGTTTCTTTTCTTCAAAGTTGACGGAATCCCACTTCAAACCGATAATCTCGCTCTTGCGAAGTCCGTAGTAGGCTGCAATATGTACCACAAGTTCAAGTCTGTCGCCCTTGAATACTTCAAAGAGCTGTTCCAACTCGTCCTTGTTGTAGAAATTGGCTTCAAACTTCTGGATCTTCGGCAGTTCAACTTTATCTGCAACGTTTATATCGAGCATATCCATTTTTACAGCATATTTTAGTGCTTTGTGGATATTGGCGTGGTAATGCTTTACCGAATTGCCCGAAAGACCGCTGTTGTACTTATCGTTATAGAACTGCTGAAGCTGTAAAGCTGTCAGGTTGCCGAGAAGAAGATGCGGATAACGCTCGTCAAAATAGTTTTTGATCCTGGTGATATAGCGAGTGTAGCTCTGATGAGAGGTTCGGGCGAGTGTCGGTTTGATCGTTTCAAGCCAGTAATCAAGAAATGCCGTGAACTCAAAACCTGTCTTGCATTCAGCATCATCACTGAGGATCTCCTCGCTGAGTTCTGTCTTTTCCTTTTCCTTTGGAGCTTCCTTGACTTTTGTTAATCTGCCTGTGAGAAACTCCTCATAGAACTTTGCTACAATGACGTTCACCTTTGCTGTCAGTGCTTTATAAGAGCAGTCAGCAGGCAAATCGGTCGTGACCCATTTTCTCTTACGCTTGCCACTGTCGTCCTTGAAATCAAAGACAACATAGTTTTTGCCTTTCTTATCGGCAATAATGTACTTAAAAGGCAGACTTGCTTTCATTATATTACCCTCCTTATGTCGAAAGCGGTGGTCTGCGCGATTGACCTCATAACTCTATTGTAGCGCGAAACAAGGCCATTTGCAAGCGTTTTCCTACCACTTCTACTAAATTTGACACAAGGGACATTTCTACCAGTTATTTTTGTGCGCATTGCAGAACGAAATCTATAACCGTAACTTTTGCGACCTTGATCGTTCTACCACAAGGAATTTTTTTGAGCTGTCCTTCCTTGACAAGCTGATAAACCTTTTTCTTTCCATAGCCGAGAATTTCACATAAGTCCTTCACTTCCAGTATCTCAGGATATTCGCTATACATATTCTTATATACAACTTCAAGCGGTATTGAATCCATAGGACATAACCTCCTTCCTGTCAGAAAAAGAAACTGAAAAAGCGTAGATGTTCCATATTCTATTGTCAAGATACAAAGTGCATCGTTGTCAGTTATTTTTATGCCTGATATTTGATGTACTGTTGGCAGCTTCCCACTCAGATCAAGAGGAAGCTCCCGACAGCATATCAGCTGCCAAACAAAGCTAAGGGGACTGTGCGGCAAATGGAAAAACCGTACCGTCCCTTATCACAGAGGATAGTTATGTCAGCAAGTGATCCGTACCCTTATCAAACATCAGTGGTATGAACCCCTCTATATATCAACCGAGGATTTTGCAAAATCGGGAAAGTTTTTCCCATATTTCTTTCTCCAAAAAGAAAAAATCAGCGTTCTGCACATATTTATTCATTCATTTTCGTGCAAGATAATATACTCTTTGAGCTTCTGCTTTGCGATCTTGATTCGATAACGCACCACATCAATGGACAAGCCGTATTTCTCAACGAGATACCACATCGTCACCTTGTCCTCTCTCAGAAAGTAATCCCGTATCAGCTCATACCCTTCAGGAAAATCCGATTTCAAAAGTTCTAAGGCATCAGGCAGATAGTCATGCCTGTTCCGTTGCCTGATCTGCTCTTGCTCTTCTTCCTCGCTTATTGGGATACTTGCAGGATCGGGATTTGCAGCAAGAACAGCGTCAAAATCGGCATAGATCATTCCGTTTTCTGCATCTCGCTCCTCAAGGTATCGTTCTTTTCGCAAGAGCTTGTTATACTCTTTCTCAATATTACGGGGAACATCATCGCCAAAGTGGACATACATAAATCTTCCCATTACACACTGTCACCCTTAGCAGAGGTCAGGTGTGTAAGAGGTTTGGCATGGATTGCCTTCAACTGTTCATTGCAGGCTGTCAGCGTATAACGGTTATTGAACGCACAGCCGTCAAGATACGCCATGATGATGTTCTTATCTGCTTTTCTGAAATCCTGATAACATGGCAACGCATACATCAGGAGCGAAAACAAATAACGCTGCCTGCAAGGGTGAAGTCTAAGTGCGATACAGACCGCACAGAGGCAGTCATACTGCATCTTTCTTTTCCCCGAAAGATACCGTGAGAGTGTAGAGGGAGCAATCCCTGTCAACCTTGCCAGCGTTTTCTGGCTTATATGGATCTCGTCTAAATACCGACATAATGCTAAGCAGAAGCTGTCCTTATGCTGCTCAACAAGATCATCAGTTCCGTAAACGTAAATTTCGTAGCTTTGCGGCTCCTCCTGTTCGCTAAATAATAGAATCTGAGGAGTATGTAAATCATTCATCATACTGGTTCCGTCCTTTCTGTCGGACGGAAATCAGCAAATGAACATAGTAAGCCTGTCATTCGGAATATACCCGTCCGACAATCAAACATTACTCGTCCATTCGATTGTTTGATGTTCAGTTTCCATACAGTGATCGAGTAGCCCCTGCGCAGTAAGGTTCACCGTTGGAGAAACGCACCAATGCGTTTTATATTATTATTATGAACTATTACAGCATAAAAAGCAACTTCTTGGCGTTCCCGTTCGGGAGCACCCGATTTTTATAAAAGCCCCATTTTCCTGCACTTTTTGATAATGCACTGCTGGATAATGCACTACCAATCCAACATTTTCACCTAACTCATTCAAACCTCTGTCCCACTATTGAAAACTAACCCTTCGTGCAAAACCATAGTGCGGCAACTTTTCACCAAAATTTCATCTTCCTATCACATTAGGCATAAGAAAAAGGACGGCCTGATCTGCTCAGACCGCCCTTTATGCCGAGAGTTTACAGCATAACACACTCAACTTCTATATCAGCACAAATAAATCCGCAAGGCGATCAGTGCAGAGCGTGATTAATTATCATCGTCCAGTACACCGTTATCACCCCTGAGAAACCCTTGTCGATCAAAGCGTAGTATGCCGTGTTATGTTCACGGTTATGCTTTACGATATGATTCCCCATAGCAGTCAGCCTGTCAAGATCACGGCGAATCGTTACGTTCTTCACCCTAGTCAGATTGCAGGCATTGGCGAGGTGTTCTTGTATTTGGCTGATCGATACATCGTGGTTCTCGTCTGTGTACCGTGACAGATAATCGTAGATGTATATAATTTTTTCATGATCCATTTTATTTTCCCTCCTGCAAAAGCTGAAAATCCCTGTTCTGAACTCCGTTTCAGAATAGGGATTTTTGTATTTTTCTTATCCCGTTCACGCATCGTCCTAAATGAAATTTTTTCTTCTGTCAGACAGCGATACGGACACAACCTGCTCTTAACATTTCACCATAATTATGCACGAGAATCAATCGGGTTCGGAAAAAAGCGGCATAACGTTCGGAATGCTGTATCACCAGCAAATTCAATCGTAAACTTTTTGTGAACTCTTGCAGATTTCTTTCCCGATTTTTCAAATATGGCGGTAGATAAGTAAGGGGGTATTGCAGCCGAAGTCGCAAAGCTCCAATTCCTCCAACGGAGAGAGGAAACTTTACAGAGCCAAAGGCTCAAATTGAAGTCGCGCACGAAGGGCGTGATTCAAACCTAGCAAGCTCGGTATCTCCGCATTACAATTTCTCGGGAATTGAATGTTTCGATACAATGCTTGCAAGAGGGACACCCCTTGAACCCCGAACGAAGGAGATGAGAAAAATAGCAGAGATCGAACCACATAATCGGTATATGCAAATACGCCTCACCGAAGCAGAATACGAAGCGATCGAGCGAAAGTTTCGCAACAGCGGTCTGAGGTCACGGAGCGAGTTTATCAGGACTATGATATTTGAGGGATATATCGTCAATTTTGATGAGGAGAAGTTTGATAAGATTTACAGGCTTGTCGGCAGTATTGCCAACAACATCAATCAGATAGCTGTTAGAGTGAACAGCACGAACAAAGTATATGCCGAGGACATTGTGAACATCAAGGAGGGACAGGATAAAATTTGGCAACTACTAAACTCTTTGCAATCAAAACTACTGAGGCTAAAGCGTTAGCCTATATCGCCAATCCTGAAAAGACAGACGACGGCAGACTGATCTTCACATACGGGTGCAGCTCTGATCCTGCACAGGCAAGCAGAGATTTTAGTGCAGTCCGTGCAGGCGGAACAGGCTTGAATACTGTCCTCTCTCAGCACTTTATTCAGAGCTTTAAGCCGGGTGAGATCACGCCTGAAAGAGCTTTGGAAGTTGGCAAGGAACTTTGTGAAAAATTCCTCAAAGGCGAATACCAATACTTCCTTGCAGTCCATACTGATACCGACCACACACATCTGCACGTTATCTTCAATAATGTGAGCCGTGCCAACGGCAGAACTTTCGAGACCAATATGAATCAGGGCAAGGTCAAGAAACGTGCGTGGAAGAAGCTTTTTGACCTATCAGACGAGATATGCAAACGGCATCATCTTTCAGTGATCGACCACCCCGAAAGAACGAGGGGCAAGAGCCATTGGGAATGGGATATGAACCGTCAGGGTCTGAGCTGGAAAGCCAAGCTGAAACACACGATAGATCAGGTTGTAAAAGCAAGCGAGGACTTCGATGATTTTCTTAGAAAGTGTGCCGAGTATGGTGTACTTGTTGAGTACAATCCCGACCACAAGATCGACCTGAAATTTATGCTTACAGAGCAGAAAGAACGCAATCCGAGAGCCAAGATGACTCGTGCCAAAACACTCGGCTGGTACTATGAAACACGGCAGATCAAAGACCGCATCGCTCAGTATCACGGAGTTATGATCTACACACCGAGGACAAAGGTCAGAGTTATCACAAAGAAGCCACCGAACAAGTTCGTGCAGGACGCTATCGACCGTGGCAATATGAAGCTCGCCAGTATCGCAAAGAACGTGATTTCCGAGTATGGTGTAGAACCTGAGCAGATTCGTCCTGCGGCAATGTCGGCATATGCCAATAGCCGTAGTCTTCTCTCCGAGCTGAATTCCATAAATACCGAGATAGAAGATCTGAAAGTCAAGCTGAAAGTTCTGCGGAAATACCGCAAATTGAAAGTGTACGGTGAAGAGCTGAAAACTCTCAGCGGAAGTGAGGCGAAGAAGTACCGCAAGGACAACAGTGCCGAGCTGACCGAATACGGACAGATACGCACTCAGGTGTTGGAGCTTTACCCGTCGGGACATATCCCGACCGTAGAGAATCTGGAGCAAAAAATAAACGCCCTTATACAAGAGCGTTCAGAGAAAGATTTGCAGTTTCGTGAAGCGGATAAGTGGGCACGTGATCTTGCCGATGCACAGCGTACCATTGAGGAATTTCTCCGTCAGGAACACAATGAGCAGCAGCAAGACCGAAAGCGTAAAAAGAATGGGGATTTGGAGTGATATTCATTCTGTAACTTCATATTCAACGCTTATGTTCATAGAACTGAGCTTATCATTTACATGACTAAGGTACTGAATACAGAAATCAGACGGCTGGTATTTGAACTTGATCTGTATTTCAAAAACAGACAGCTTTGCATCGGGATAAGTTTCTTCATACTGCTTACTGTCAACAAACCATATATAGGCATTCAGCTTATCCTGAAGCATAAACAAATGGTCTTGCACTATTTCATCATCAAACTCCAAATGGTCATAGATTTGGAGAATCAGTTTATTACCCTCATACGCTATTCCATCTATGACTTCACTATTATCAATTGCCATTTTAGTCCTCCTGCTTGTGAGCTTTTTGATATTCTTCCAAAGCCGTGAGCAGGAGCTTATTCACACTCATGCCCTGAGATTTCGCATAAGCCTTGATCTTCTCACGCTCTCCCTTTGGCACGTTGACACGGATATAATCGTAATGCCCTTTGAGGTATTCCGTGTTCGGAGCTGATTTCTTCCGCTTCTTATTGGCGGTACACTCCTTACAATACTTCTGCGAACCGGAGGTCACAGTATAGGTATTGCCGCATATCGGACAAACCTGTTTGCTGCCGATCTTCACGGCATTGCCGGACTTCTTCTTCTCAGCGTATGCACGGTTACGGGCAACTTGAGCTTTGTCACGGCAATAGATACAGTATTTTGCACGGGTGTTGTTCGTTTCAAACTCCAAACCGCACATCTCACATTTATGCTTAAACAAGAGTATCCCCCTTAATTTTGGTCTTTCCTCTATTCTATCAAACATTGGGTGCAAAGTCAAGCATAATCCGAAATTTATAGAAATCACACTGGGAAAAACGGAAAAATGGGGTGCTGATTGCTGCACTCCTACAAAGATTCCGAAAAACATAAAATTATATTTGACATTAGGTGTAAAGTTAAGTATAATAAAAGCACAACAGAAACACGAAAGGAAGGTAGATCCTATGTTAAACAAGTTCATGGTAACAGGCAGACTCACTGCCAATCCCGAAATCCAGACCAAAGGCGAGAGCCGTCTTTGCAAGTTCACCATTGCCTGCGACCGTCCAAAACGCAAGGGCGAGGAGAATCCCGAAACCGACTTTTTCACCTGCACCGCCTGGAACCGCAACGCAGATGTAATCGTCGATTGGTTTGGCAAGGGCGATATGGTCACACTCGTCGGAGCAGTCCATATCTACCGCTATGAAAAGGACGGTCAGAAGCGTTCGTCCACCGAGGTAAAAGTTGAGGAGATCCACTTCTCAGGCGGTAAGAAGCGTGAAAACACCGCACCGACCGCCATCCGCTACGATAACCCCTACATCGGCACAGAAAACGATCCGCTGTTCTGAGCAATAATCACAAGGAGGATGCAAAAATGGAAACCACTATCATTGCGATCAGCAATCAGAAAGGCGGAGTTGGCAAATCCACTACCGCATACAATCTCGGAGCTTGTCTTGCTATGAACCACGGAAAGAGGGTTCTGCTTGTGGACTTCGATCCGCAGGCAAACCTCTCCGAGTACCTGAAATACGAGCCGAACGGCAACCCGACTATGACACAGCTTATCATGTCATTCCACGCAGGAACGCCCTTGAACGCTGAAGCCACTCAGAATGCGATACGTCACAGCGATACCGCAGGAGTGGACTACATTCCTTCCGACATCAACCTCGCAAATGCGGAAACGCTTATGGTCACGATGATCTCTAAGGAGCATATTCTCCGCAGGATACTCACAGAAGATGTGATCGAAGGTTATGACTTCGTGCTGATCGACTGCCTGCCGTCTCTCGGAACGCTCCTTATCAATGCTCTTACCGCTGCGGACAGAGTGCTGATACCCGTGCAGACACAGAAATTCAGTATGGACGGCTTACAGTCCCTTGAAGCTCTCACACAGCTTGTTAAGGCAAACACCAACCCGAAGCTGGACCTCATCGGAGTACTGCCGACAATGGTTGACCGCACGAAAGTCAGCAGGACGGCGATCGATACCCTCAACGAAAAGTATGGCGAAATGCTGTTCAGGACAAGCATCAGCAAGTCCATTGAAGCGGCGAAAAGCTCCGAGAACGGTACACCGCTTTGTCTCACAGGTCACAAGTTAGGTCAAGAATACGACGAATTGGTTCAGGAGGTGCTTTCAAGATGTTAAGTATGTCAGAACTCGCAATGAACCCCAACCGCAAGGTCACTACCAAATGCTACGGCAAAGTAAAGGTGTGGGACGACCGTGAAGAAGCTCAGGCTTATTTTCTTGAAGCGATGATGAATAGCGACGGTGCAGAGCATGACCGATACTCCTGCATCTTCATTCAGCTTCAGAACGGACTGAGCTGCTGTACCGATGAAGATGACGAGGAGGACGAATGATGAAGCCGTTTGATACCGACAGGACACCGTGGCTTTTCACTCCTCACGATGACGGAGAGCTGGACGAGTTTTTCAGCTCAGACCACAGCAAAGTCATAGCAGAAACTTCACAGAAAGTAATCGCAAATCTTTCTGAGAGCCGTGACAGACTCTCTGGAAAGCTCTGCTACACCTTCAATTACAATCAACGCAGATACAGATACACGCTTCTGCGGTTTGCAGATATGATCGTCCGTGCAGATGTGACGGCAAAAAAGCTGAAAAACCGTATCATAGAGCTTGACGCAGAGAACCGTGAGCTTCGCAAACAGCTTGCGGACATGGAAAGGAAGATGAAACAATGAATACACCGCAGTTTGACCTGAGTGCTATGCTCTCCACACCACAGCAGACCGCTGTTCAGCAGATTCCTTGTGACAAGCTTCACCCCTACCACAACCACAAATTTGAGCTGTACTCTGGTGAGAGACTTGAAGATATGATAGCCAGCATCAAGGAGAATGGTGTGCTGTCCCCTATCATCGTTCAACCCGACGGCGACGGATACGAAATTCTTATCGGTCACAACCGCTGGAATGCTTCAAAACTCGCAGGACTGCCGACAGTTCCGGCGATCATCAAGGCAGGACTTACCGAGGACGAAGCAGAAATGTATGTCATTGAGTCGAACGTTATGCAGAGAGGCTTTGAAAACCTCAAAATTTCGGAGCAGGCTGCCGCTGTTGCACTCAGACACAGCGAAATGTTCTCTCAGGGCAAGCGAAATGACATTCTCAGGGAGCTTGCACGCCTTGAAAATCCCTCAGCCGAACCCGACAGCTCAACTTTGAATCCAGTGGGTTCAAAGTTAGACACGAGCGAGAGCATCGGAAATGAGTACGGTGTCAGCAAAGGCTCAGTAGTAAGGCTTATTCGTATCAATAAGCTCACTGATGAGCTGAAAGCCCTTGTGGACAGCGGAGAGCTTTCTATCCGTGCGGGTGTGGAGTTTTCTTTCCTTTCGGAAGATACGCAGGATGTTGTCGCTGAATGTGCTGAGGACTGCAAGATCGACATGAAATCAGCCAAAATGCTACGTGCTTCTGCCGACAGCGAGGGCAACATCGATCGTAATACCGTTCACGCTATTCTTTATGGCGAGGACACCGAGCCGAAAGTGAAGCCCAAAAGCGTAAAGATCAGCCATGACATTTATACCAAGTATTTCAGCAACGGCGAGAAGCCGAAAGAGATCACGGAAACAATTGAAAAGGCACTTGAACTATACTTTAAGAATATGGAGGACGAATAATATGAAGAAGATCATTACAACGGTATTCTGCACCGCACTTACACTCTGCTCCGGCTTGACCGCCTATGCTGCCGAGAACCTTGACCGTGACGATATCGAAGCCGAGATTTGGGAGGATATGTGGAACGGCAAGGGCGATAATGGACTTGACTTTCCCGAAGCATCGTACAAGCATCATCTTCTTGACAGGTGGCTTGACGAGAACTATGGTTCGGAAGATTATGACTGGACCGAAATCGGAGAGCTTCAATATGAATACAAGGACTACTACCGTCGTCTGATCGAAGATTGGGATTTTGAGGACGATAATGAGGGTGGCTGGACGATCAGCACCGAGGACAACCATTACAGCTTTTCTCTGCTTAACGGTATGTGGCAAATGACAGATAAAAATGGTGATACCGTTGACACATTCCCACCGTTCAGCACCTTAGAGGAGGACGAATCCGAAGCCGCAGGCGGTTACGAGATCAACGATAACGGTGCTGACAGCCCGATAGTGGTCGGAGAGGTCACAGGCGGAACGGAAACGGCTTCTGAGGGCGGTTCTTCCGCAGAGGGTAACGATACCACCTCTAGCCCGTCAGACGTTTCTGAGGGCAATTCTGACGATTCTGGCGTGAATCCTCTTGCAATCATCGCAGGAGTGTCAGCTCTCGCAGGAGTTGGCGGTGCAGCTTACTACTTTACAAGAAAGCGGAAGTGATCTTATGATTTTTCAAAGCAAACAAAAAGTAAACGATGCTCCCGTATGGGAAGTCGATACCGATACACAGACGGTTCGTCATCGCAGCCCTAAGACGGGCAAAACAGAGCGTTATGTGTTCCACACCGATCAAATCAGGTATTATCTGCATCACATTGAAGATAAGCGGCCTGACCTCTTGCAGGAGATCGTGGACAAGGGCGAGATCTACAAGCATCTTGACGAGCTTGATACAAAGGTCACAGACGCAGTAAACCGTCAGACCGACTTGCTTATGCAGTCGAGCCGTGACTATCAGGTTGCTGTTGAATCGAGCAATCTCAATGCAGTTGGCTCTATCGGCAATCTGCTACGTATGCAGGCACAGAGAGCCGTGTACGATACAATGATCTATCTTTGGAGGGACGAATGATGTTTTGTGCGAATTGTTACAAGGAAATACCCGCAGGCAAGAGCTATTACAAGCATCAGGACACCAATCAGAGCTACTGCTCCCTGGACTGCCTGAATGACCACATGATCTATACTCACACGATCACTCTTGAAACGAGCGACGGTGAAGAAAGCACTGAGGAGCAGGACAATGACGAGTGAGGGGCATTTTTGCGGAATAATAAGAAACGGATAGCCGTCTGTTTAGGACGGTCTATCCGTGTTTGAGTGTATTCGGGTACTGAGATAAATCAGAATTTGTCAAACAATAAACATTCTGACAACGGTATTTAAGAAGTCATATAATCCATGTGCAAAAACAACACCCATATAACCGCAATCTTTAATTTTGTATTTTGCAAAACCAAATACAAGTCCTATGCCAAATGTAAATATCACTTGAATGATACTTCCGTTGATGATATGCCAAAGTTCAAACAAGAAAGATGCAATTACAACAGCAAGCCATTTGTTCTTCTCAAAGAAATTCATGAAAGCATCTTGTAAATATTCTCGAAACACAAATTCTTCCACTGGCCCGATGATTAACATATAAAACAAAAAATCATAAGTGAGAACAGTCCACGAAAAATCCATATGATTTCCTATGAGCGAAAAGCCACAAAAGGCAGGAACAATGGCAATCACAACATTAAGAACGAGTGCTATCGCAGCACCAATCAAATATTGACGTTTATTTTTTGGTGCAATATTGATTTTCATATTTGTTAATTTCATTGCAATCAATGCAATCAGTCCATTAGACAAGTTGAGAAATATATGCACAATAACTTTAAGTGCAGTTATGTCTATGTATTTTACGAATTTCGCACAAAACGTAACTGTACATATCATTACAAGCGATAAAGAAAGAATAACAATATTTCTTTTTTTAACTTCCATACTCTCACTCCCAAATTCCGATTTAAGCGAGGAAGTAGTATTACATCCCACTTATACTTATTATACCAAACCGCCCCGAAAAGGTCAATACGCAAGCCCTTTTTTCACGCCCCTTTTCGTTGCAATATACCACCGATTATGCTATAATAGTCGTACAGAGCAGATCAGAGGTGAGAGCAATGGATAACGAAAACAAAGAATTAGTAAACCGTTCATTATACAAGCGAATCAAATCAATGAACCGTGCTGAAATGGAGAATTTCGTGAGAAATGTCTTTAATCAGGGCTATGAGAAAGCCGAGAAAGAAACGCACAGCATTGATTATGACAGTCTGAGAGCCGACCTGAGCCGCATTAAGGGTATCGGTGAAAGTCGGCTTGAAGAAATAATGACTGTCATTGATAAACATATTGAAAATACAAGCGATAAAGGAGGTTAAACCTTGACCGTTGATACCAAAGAGGTAGTTACCACGATCGCCTATATGATCGGTGTCCGAATGTCGGCACTCACCGCAAGCTATGGGGAATGTGCCGAGCTGATAGACAAGCTCAAAGCCGACCGTGATGCTACTGCTATACGATATTTATGTAAGCTGCGAACCGTACTGATGCAGAAGTTCAAAAAGACCGATGATCTGATGCGGTATCAGCTCAAAAATCTGTATAACATCGAATGGTATGACCACGATAACATCAAGCAGCTTGAAAAATGGGGATTCACCATTATCCAAGCGAATTACCGTTCGGACAAGTATATGCAGGATCTCACAAAACTCATTAACGAAAACATTGATAAGTGTTCCCATTTGTTCTACGACTGGCTGAATTGGGAGTATATCCGAGATCTGTTCTTTGTCCCGAAGTATAACAAGAACGGCGTGATGAAAGATGAGTTCAACAAGTACATGGCGAACATCGAGCATTACCCGTTTCAGATGTATATTCACTGGCAGCCTGCCGATGTGGGAAGCATCGTCTATTCCGACCGCAAGTTCCTGAAGATCATCTACGGTCAGCATAATGACAGCTTCACAGACTTCACGAAATATAAGGACGCTGATGATGAAACCCGAAATAATATTTATGAATTTATTGACAGCTCTGAGAAAACAGCAATTGCCGTCGATTGTGAGAACAGTAATCCCTTTAAGCTGTATAGTGTTCTGAAAGGCTTAAATCAAGATGAACTTGCCAAGATCGAGAAAATCACGCTCTATGACGATCCGAACACTACCGCTGGCTGGGACTGGCTCTCCAAATTCACGCAGATACCCGTTGAACATATCGAGATCGACCGTGTGACCGACAGAAAGTCCCTGGTTGATTTAAGAATGACAGCGAGTGTTGTCACGGATTTCTACCGTGACGGGATCACATCGTTTATTATTGTGTCGAGTGATTCCGACTTTTGGGGACTCATTGAGAGCCTGCCGAAAGCTCACTTCCTTGTCATGTACGAATATGAGAAGTGCGGAACGTCAATTAAAAACGCCCTCGCACAGCACGGTATCTACTATTGTGCCATTGACGATTTCTGCTCAGCTGCCACCGAGGACATGAAGCGAGCTGTTCTCTTTGCGGAGCTTGAAAAGCATCTCCCCACCCTCTATGGGGAAAATCCTCTGGAACTCACGCAGAAGATTTATGAAGCTACAAGAGTTACCGCTACCAAGAAGGAAATGGAGAACTTCTGTAATCGGTACGTCAAGACCTTGCGGCTCAAGGTCAACTCCGAGGGAAAGTTTGTGATTGAGATACAGAAATAACGTAAAAAGGACGGTCGTTGTGCCGTCCTTTACGTCTTTTATGGGAACTTTGAATCCAGTGAGGTCAGAGTTGATGCCAATCAAGCAACCTTTTCGCCCAATATATTGCAGAAGCCCTCTTATTTGATGCTGTGTAAGGTATTAAATCATCAAATAGTCACAGCTAATTCTATTAACGAAATTCCTGAAGTTTACGCAAGCATTCCGATTTTTCTTCATCAGAGAGAGCAGCATACAATTCAATAATACCATTAATTTTTTGAGCCTTTATCTTATCAGTAATCATAGAAGAAAGAAGTGTAATGTCTTCCAAATCCTTATCCGTTAAGAATTCTGGCAGTTCCGATATTATTCCTTGCCACTGAACGCATTGGGAGATTGTCATTGATGCGATTGATTCTTTTACATTCAGTATGTTCTTTCTTAACCACTCATTTCGTTTCTGAACCTGATTTTCCTTTAAAGAAGTGATATACTCAACCATGTACCGATCACAGACTGTGTCTTTCCATTTGTTATTGTATTCTTCTTCAAGGTTTTCAATAATTGAATTATCTATCTGAACTATGCTTGATCTGACTCTCGCAAACTCCTTAATGAGGTTCTGAGCATTAGTCAGTGTGATTAAGGTCTTTTCATCAGGATTAGTACGGATTGCCTTAGTGATATGCTCTGACAGTAGTGAATAACTTTCTGTAGGAGTTTCTATTTCTTTCAAAACTTGCTGAATTTGCTTGCTGAGCTGGGTCGTCTGATTATTGACTTTATCCTGAGCTTCACGCAGGCGAGCGATGAAGTCATCCCTGACCGAATTCACCATATCATCAGCGGCTGTAAATGTATCAACCCATCCAGAAAGTTGTGCTGTTGTTTCCACACATTTCGGGTAATCAAAGGTATGTACTGAATTATCAATAGCAGATATGAAACGACGAGCATCTGCTATTGTAGCTGCATACTTCTGTTCAAGCTCTGCTTCCTGTAGAACTGATTCTATGCGAGTTTTCAGTATGCTGGCGTACTCTTTTTTACCAAGTTCTTGAAGCTTTTTTGCGGTTCGTTGGTATTTCTTCTTGAACTCACTCGACTGTGAATAAGCACATTTCAATTTTGCAACAAAAGGAGAAAAATTCTCATCGAGTATCTTTGTTGCATTAGTCAATATTTTTTCTACACGAGCTACATATGTCGGACTGTACAAATATTCTGAATATTCTTCGATTTTACTATCGACATCTGGCTTCTCAATGCTTGTCAGTACCGAAACTATTTGTATCAGATTAAATGTACTTCTGCACTGATCAATAGCATTTTCCGCTTTTGTTAAGAATCCATATTTAGTAGTGTTGTAAATAACACCTTGTTGGAGCTTCATTTCGCAGGCGGCTATTTCACCCTTAATAGAGTCAGTGTTTTCAGAAGCTTCTACAAGCAACTTTAACTGTTTAGAATACTCAGGGCATCTCTCAGTATAGACAAGCTGCTTTATATCTTTTATAAGATCGGTAAGTGCTTCATCGTCAGTCTGTTTTTTTAGTACAACACGAAGTTTCAATATATTTTCAAGCATCTTTCTGTTGCTTTGCAGATAGTTGTCGATAAACTGCTGCTTCGCCATCAGCACAGTCCCGTCAAATATGCTTATCTTTTTGATGTTCAGTGAAAGAACATATATGATAAACAAAAAAAGTGAATAATAGTTTAGACCATAAGGAGCATAACAATAATTTCCGAACAGCTGACCTATGGTATGTTGGCTATCAGCAGAAAACTTCTCCATAACTTCCTGAAAGATTTTCTTTACCTTGGAGTTCCGTGGTTCACAAAGATTATAGTTAGCATTAAAAACCTGCCATGATGTTGCAGGCGTTTGTGTGTGCAAAGCGGTGACAATGCGTCTTTTCTCAGTTGGATCAAGTCCCTGATATGACTGTTTGTTACACATTGTTCCTGCAATCATATTTCGACACATAGAAAGCAGTGCTTTTTTAGCCATAGGAGTAGGCTTCTTTTCAAATTCAGTGAAAGAGAATGGAATTACATTAGGATAACACTTTTTGAACTTGTCATAGCAATACTGATTAATTCTACCTGTAAGAGTATCAATGCCATTATCAGTAAGAACCTTCTTTTCACCTGCCATTCGTGTGAATTCTGATGAAATTGTTCGTATGATTGCACGACTTTCTTTGCCGAGGAAGCGAGCGTACATTTCTTTTTCTGATTCAGTGAACTTGCGAAAAGCCGCACGTCGTTTTAGATAACCAACCCATTTTTCTTCTTCATCGCACAGAAGGCAAAAAACAATAGGTAACTTTTGAAGTTCCAAAATCTTGATAAGTTTAGTGACTATCGGAATATCTCTTTCGGAGGTTTTACCACAATACAAGTAAACAAGAATTCCACGATGCATTTCGCCGTCTATTGCGTCTTTTACCTTTGCAATGAGAGAACGGCAATACATTTCATTGATTTTTGACACATTAATGAGTACCTTATTATACTGCCACTCTGGTGAAGAAATATTGTTTTCCTGACTAAATTGGGTTGAAACAGGAGCAGTGAGCCTTAGTTCGTTAGATAATTCCTCGTCCAGTTCTTCAATAGGATCATAACCTCGAAGCATGGTCATCTTCTTCATTATGCAGATGGTATACTCCTGCTTGCCATGAGCTTCAGCATTAAGATTGAATCTGTTTGCATCTGTATCGTAAGTTATTACGCAATATTCATTTTCAAGTCCTGAGAGGGCAGCTATCGTGTCTTCTTCATTTAGTCCTGAACAAAGTCTGACACAGGTAAGTGCACTATTACGGTCATAAAAACTGAACTTGAGAATATTACATATTAGTATTGCACGAAGTACTTTGACTGCATTTTCGTTTATCTTTCCATTGAGCTTAGTAATAATTGCCTGGTACGTAAGGCAGTTCTGACTTGCTACGAATCCTTTTTCTTCAGAACTGAGCATTTCATCGAAAAGGCTTGTACCAATTATATCTGCTGGATATATGTAAGGAAGCCATTTTCCGCTAACCTCATTATCCTGAATAGCCTCAAACATTTCTGAAGTATAGGCGATAGTGGAACGTTGCTGCATCCATGAAGATGTGTTTGCCAAAAACCAAACGGTTATAGGGTGTATAGGGTAACAGCCTTTAGCTATAACATCAAAATACATTCTCTGATTTACCCAAACAGCTCTTTTATCAATTTCAGGAGCGGCCCATCGGCATAAACTCATAAAAGTATTCTTGTGGAACTGAGCATATACCTCGTCGATGTTTCTTACAACTACACGTTCAAAAGCACTATCATCTTTCTTTTCAATTAGGTTTGCTAGTATTGTTTCAAAGTTCGATGACAAATAAAACTTCTCGCTATTTTCATATCTGCCAACATATCGAGAAATATTTGCACCCACATTTTCAACTCGTCTTATATATGAATTTAGATCACTCTGGATGAAAGCATCAAAAACAATTCTGCCATCTGCATTCTGAACTGCTTCAAATATTTGCTGTAATGACGAATCACCTGCAATACGAGGATTATTGGCTGTAAACTCAATGTATCTTCCAAATTCGTCAAAGAGGATATAAACTCGGTCAAATATGGGTGTTTCGATGCAGTATTCCTTTACAAGAAGAGTTAGTACATCAGAGGCAGATACATCTGATTCAGCATAGATATAAGTACCCATGAATTCGTTATAAACTTCATTAACAGCATTAAATACCGTTTTATCAGCGTTTTCGAGAGCTTCGATTATGGCTTCGGGAGTTACTGTACCGCTCAGGCTGGTATCAGCAAGATAATGGTCATACTTATCCTTATGAGTTTCAAATGTATTAGTAAAGAAGCTTATAGCTTGTTTGTATTGTGTTGTAAGTACGTCAAATATATCTGCGGACAGATTATGCTGTGCAAGAGCTTTCTTTGCAGTTGCAAGGATTTCGCTATTAAGGTTGAAGTCACGCATTCCGTTTAGTACTATAACAAGATTTTTATGAAGGTCTGTCTGGATTTCTTCCCCTATCTGTCTATCCGCAGCAGAAATATTCTTCAGAACTAACTGACGAAGTTCTTCGTCATGACCTGATAGAAGTGAAGCAAGAGCTACAGATAAATGAGATTTGCCAGTTCCGTATCCGGCAATTGTCATACAGAAACGGTTGCTTTCTGTTTCAGAAGCTCTTTTTGCTAGTTTCAAAGCATAAGTTGCTGTATCATTTAACTTGTAACTTGTAGTTTGCAATTCCTGACCGTTTACCCCGTGATACTTCGGACCGTGAAAAACATAGCTGTCTGCTATTGCTTTTACCTTGTCGGTTTCGTAAAACCAGTTAGCCTGAACAGCTCCTCCAAAATACTTGTCCTTATTAAATTTCAGTATCTCCTTTAGCTTCATAATATCACCTGTCAGTTCAATAATTCATATAGGTGCGGCAGAACATCAGCTGTGTCCGCATTTCTTATTACAGTATAAGGTATGAGCTGCTTGTTCAGTCTGATCAGTTGTTTTCTTTCCATTTGTTCAAAAGCAAACAGCATTTCGTCTTCATCAAAACCAAAGCGTTTATTCCATTTCATATCTATGATTTGATCTGCTGTGATTTCCTGCGTTTCTAGATATTCCCTGTTCCATGAACTGAAAAGAGTGTAGGCGTAAACATAAAGTCTTTCGTCTTTATAGTATGAGCTCTTTATGCGGATACCATCTGAAAAGTCAAGCAAATCAAGAAGTGCAAAAAATCCGTCATCGCTGTATGATTTTCTAAGTGCTCCAAGGTCTGTTTTAACCATAAAGAAGTCATTGAATTTCTTTTTCATTGCTTCATCACTCATGGTTTCATCGAGCATCAACGGCAATCTGCTATAAATAAATGACCAAAGGTAAGCACCAATTTCTTCATCGCATATATTATAATGACATATTAGCCTTGTAATATCCTCGAACAGATATTTATCATTTTCGAGGACAGTTTTTCCGAGATCAGTCAGTTCAAGTGTATACTTACCCTTTGAAAGCGTATGGGTTGTCAGCCCCATATACTGAGTGTACAGTATATGGGGAACAACCTTGCCGCTTGTCTTGCCAGTTGGTATGCCTGTTTCTTCACTGATTTCTTCTTTTGAACCAATAAAGTTCGCCTTTGCAAGCTCCAGTATCTTTGTGATATATGAATCCTGCGGGGAAAAAGTCTTGTGAAAATTTACGCTGTCATAAGAAAAAGTAGTTTCATTCATTATCAAGTCTCTCCTGCATACTTGGGACTTTAACAACCTTTGGAGGATATACTGTCCATTTATCATTCTTGATCATGCTTCCAGAAGTGACACATTCTCCTTTTCGGAGCTTTTTAAGACGAGCTGCCCATTCTTTTTTCCCTTGAGGAGTTGTGTCAAGATTTTTAGCGACAGTATCTACCCCATCATCAGGAGGACAGAAGTACAGTTTCTGACCTGACTGTTGCAACCTCTGTATCTCGTCATCGGATAACTGCGGCTTCATAAACTGAGTAGCATACCAACCGGAGATGCCGAATTTTCTGCCCTCAGTAAGTATCTTTGCACTCGGAGACTTCTCTCCATGATCAAGGTTCTGTGCCTCGTCCATTACAAGAATAAACGGTTTGGTTTCATCACCAGTTTTAGTACAAAAACTCCAGATATCCCATAACATCAACTCAGTTAATAGAACTTGAACATCTCTACCATATCCAGCAAGTTGCATTACATAAACTATGCCTTTTTCTGAATCTCTGATAGCCTCCCACCCAAAGCTATCATCAGCTGCAAATGGGTTCATATCTATGAACGGCTGTATTTTGCTCAGTACAGTCTTAGAATAGTTACTGTCAAGTGATTCAAGTTCAGAAGCAAGTTTTTGGAAACTCATATTATCGCCGTATGTTCTCAGACCATTAAGTACAGCTGAGTATACAGCACTTTTCTGCTGATCACCAAATTTGTATACGCTTGTCATTATTTCGGCAATTTTGCTTGCTACATCAATGTCCTCTTCAGGAACAAAGATATCTTCGTCAATTTGAATATCGCCTTTTTTAAATGGGTTTATGGGGATCTTAACTGCCTTTACTACTCGCTGTTCGATTCGGTCAGCTAGTTCCTGTTTAAAAACAGGATCAAGCTTACTATTAGTAAACCCACCTGTATAGTCGAACACTACAGAAGATATACCCTGACGGGCTGCACTCATGAGAAGTCCTTGAATACAGTAGGTCTTACCGCATCCAGAGTTGCCGTTGATAAGAAGATGACGGTTATTAAGGCTTTTGTTGCCAAACTCCCAATAGAATTTTTCGCCGTTCTTCATATCGCTTCCGAGCCAGATACGAACATCGCAAATATTTTTCTTTTCAGGTATTTTTTCGGTTACAGTCGTTGTATCAATATCAGCTTCAATTTCTGTTGCATCCGTGCTGTCACTATCAGAATCATTAGATTCAAGAGGCTCGGACGTTATTTTGGTTTCTGTGTTGTCGAAACTGTCGGTAATATCCGGTGTTTTTACATTATTCGCAGAAGTAGTTTTAGGAGTATCATGATGTTCGCTGCTGTCCATGTGATTTACTGCTGGTGTAGTATCGGTTTCTTCTGTATAATCTTCTTCCTCTTGGTCGAGGTCGAGGTCAACGTTTTGATCTATTTCCACGTATTCCATATTTTCACCATCTTCACGTGGAAGAAGCATTTTCTGAATGGAAATCTGACCGTAGGTGTGTACGTTAATGTCAAAGCTACCGTCATTGTTCTGCTCAGTGTTATCATATTCACCTTTGAGGTCGAAAGCGAACACTTCGCCCTGCCATGAAATATTGAATTCACCGCTTAATATGTTGTAAATCTTGGAGTTGATAATTGTATACTTAGGATCGTTGTCATCAAGACTGAGCTTTGAGAACACGATAGCACGGTAAAGTTGAGTAAACCAATACCTTCTATCGATACCGTTATTATGTTCATTCCAGTGCTGCGAGAATGAACTCAAAGCATCAGATACCTGTCCAAATGCCTCATCATAGTATCCCTCTACGTTTATGCTCATCTTACATTCGATTATCTTAATAGAAATATCAAGAGGTTTGTCGCTCTTTGCTGTGTTAGCATTGTTGGGTATTTCAATAAGCATAAAGTCAGGACGTGTTTCATTATTCTTGAACCAGTGTTGATAATTGTCAAGATTTATAAGACTTCTCAGCACATATTTTCCGTTATCAGGCTGGTCTATACCCAAAATCTTTACTGTCAGAGCGTATGCAAGGAAATTGTGTATCTCATAATCGTAAGGATTTAAAGCTTTCAATATTCTGCTACCGTCAAACGATTCGGTCAGGTTGACACAGTATTCAGCAGAAGCTTCAGCTCTTGTCATACTCCAGTTGGTGAACTTACCGACCAAACGCTGTTTGAGCATCTTCTTGATATCTTCAAGAAGATCGTAACGTGCAGAAACAGTTACATTGTATTCTCCGAAACAGCCTTCACCAGTCGTAAAACCAATTATTCTTCTGTTGTCATCTGCGTTCAGAAGTTCCTTGTCGATAGCTCTATCCTCGCATACTACCCAGCGGCAGTTGTCATGTGCGATTTTAAGAAGATTGTTCTGTTTGTTTTGAAGTTCAAGAACCTGCATGACCTTATACTGCGAATCAACAGCGTTGGGTTGCATGACCTTGTTTGTAAGCTGAGTATACGCTTTTGATACAATAAACTGGAGCTGAGAAATGTTTACCTTTCTCCTACAATCATGTGAAGAAGAGATGGTATCGGGGATAAAGGTCATCGGAAACTGACAGTTCACCTGATATTCAAGCTCCTGCTTGTCACTGGCATGGTACTGGTCGAACTGAACAGTTTCTGTCTGAAGAATATCATAAACAAAGCAGATGTCCTGATTGTGAAGCAGTTCGGGAAGTTCATTCTCAAACTTATCACGGGAAATGTACTGCAAATAAGTTTTGAGGGTAACAATGCGTTCCTTGTTCATGTAGTTATTGAGCCAGTATTTCAGATAGCCGCTTACATTTTTTGAGCCACCGAAGCAGATCACTTTCAGATGAATGGTCGCATGAACCTTTTTCTTTTCAAGCTCGGTTGTGACCTTGTTGATGCCCTCAACAACGTACTGTATCTCAGTAGGAGAAATAAAGGCAACATTCAGCCCGTCAATTCTTGACGGAAAAGTCCGTACATAATTCATGATATGATGAAGAATGATATTGGACTGTTCCGAAACATCAGCGTTGCTATCGTTTTCTTCCGGTATTAATTCTATATTGCTGATGTAGTTCTTCTTGTTTTCACCATAGTAAATGGCATAGAATCCCCATACATTCTTGCAGATAAGTTTATCACTTCCGCAAGGTATCATGTCTACACCCTGAGTGATAGCAGCAAGCTTGCCGAAATCTCTGAATTTGTTCTCGATTTCAGAAAATCTGAGTGCGTCAAGATGGTTGATAAGATCACGAAAGCTAAAAATGATATAGTCATTTCGTGCTATGATCTTTTCAAGCATTGTCGGATTATATGCAGGCACAATAACTTCAGATGACTTTGCACTGTCAAGAAAATCGGAGTCAGAAATAATATTGAAAATATTGAGAATATAGCCGATTTTGTTCTGTACAGAGCTGGTATATCCAGAATAATTCTTCGTGATAGTATCAAGCAGATCGGTATAGTTCGAAATCAGATCATTCATTGAAGTTATTGAACTGAAAAAACCATTTTCAAGAATATTCTCTGTCCATTTTGAGAATGACTTATGCAGGAGTGCGAACTCTCCTGAGAAGCACTCCTTAAAAGTCTTGTTTACAGCATTTGAATAGTTGGAAAGTATCTTGCATCGAATGCTTTCCAGTTTTATAAAGAATTCATCTTCGCATTCACTTGCAATAAGCTCGTCCATGTTGCTGCAAGTAGTAAGAAGAGGTGCTTCAGGAGATATGCCGTTCTGTTCAATGGTGCAAAGGTGTCTGAGAAGCGAAAATGCATTTTTCCAGTTGGCGTAAGGAGAAAAACTCCACTTAACTTCGGTTGTTCTCTTTTCGTAATCGCACTCTCCTATGTTGTGTATCTCAAACTTTATCTCTGAATCCACGCCCCATTTGTTGATTGTTTTCAGCTTTGACTTAATATAATCAAAATTTTCTGAGCGGAACGGATCAGTATCATCACAGTAGCTTACAGATATATTGCTGTTTACAAGTCCTTTTGCTTTAATATAATCAAGCAGGCCACCCATATAAATGCAGATGTTGTCAAAATTAGTGCTGAGTGATGTATCATCATCTTCATCATCCGAAGAAGTGCAGTTCGATAAACGAATAGCTGTAACGGTGATTTCAGTATTCAAAGGATCTTTATCATACTTTTCTCTAAATCTCAGCCATGAGTGTATAAGCATTTCAAGATAAACCGTAAGAGGTTCTCCCTTTACTTTATACACAGTTTCTTTCGTTTTTGGTGGATCATTGGAGCCGATAGTAAGATCAAGTATTTTTGAAACAATACCAAAGTCAGTATTCATAAACTTCTGACGATTGTTATTGATATTCTTGTTATCAATGAATTCTTCCAGAGAAGTGCAAAACTCTGCATAATCATTGAAACCTTCAAACGGAATATTTTTGTCAATACCGTTTTCTTCTGCAAACTTTTCAAGTTTTTTACTCAAACTCGATCTTTTGGCGGAACTTACTGTTAAAGCATTGGTTATGAACTGATAGGAGTTTGAGATGTATTTCAAGGGCTTCTTTGACGGCTTTTTGATATTTGATTTGATAGAGGGAATACCCCAAAACCTCTGTAAAGAACCATAAATATGTTCAACAAGCTCATCGAGCGTATCTATATCGTGGTTGTCAAGATCATCCACAAAATAGCTTAGCTGCATAGCATCTATATTGATATGACGGAAAAGATCTTTGTAAATATTGTTGATACAGGTACAACTTTTGTCAAAATCAGAATAAAAATCATTCAACAGTTCAGTGAACCATATGCTGTAATTTGTTTTCAGACGTTCAACTATATCGTTCATTGAAATATGGCTAAAATCTTTTAGACTTCCTCTGTCAAGTGCCGTCTCAGCTCCCATAAGCAGGAATAATGTCTTTCCAGTGTTAAAAGAAGCAGCCTGATTACGGAAAAAAGTTAGCGGCTCGTTTTTTGCATAGCCATTGTTGCTAAGATATTCAAGGGCAGGAATCCACTGCTGTTCGTTTTTATCTTTGAAATAGGTATATTTGTTGTATTCAAGATTTGCAATAAATTTCAATTCGCTTTTTGATGAAAAGTGCTTACAGATTTCCATATATATGACCGGAGTATCGAAGTCCTCCAGTTTGAGCAGATATGTTCTGTCCGGAACTTTCATCTGATTTTCAATCATGGTGATGATCTCGTTTATCAGCTTCTTCAACTTAATCTGCCTCACTTTCATACGGGTTTTCTACTATTGATGTCGCATCAGAAAGGTCACGTAGAAATCCACAGTTTTTAAGCTTCTGAGCAAAATCAGATTTGTTCATTTGTAGGAAGGTAACATTGGACTGATATGGAGCTTTATTCTCAGAAACAGCTCTTGTGTAGTGTTCCGGAGAGATTACTATTTCAAAATGATCGTAGAGCATATCAAGGAAATTGTCAAAGGTCACTTTTTTGCCAACAGGTATAAGTGACATTACAAGGAATTTCAGTATTTCTTCCGGAAGCGTAAAGCGCATATCAGGTCCGGTCATAGGAATGATCATACCCATGTTCTTGCCAAGTTTCCTTATAACTTTTATGGTGTCATCATTAGCACTTTTTCTTCTCTTGTTTATCTTTTCTTCATCTTCATGAGGATAGAAATATGCTATACCTCTGTCGATGTATTTGGTAAAGCTTTCTTCATTCAGAGAGAAACAGTGCGAAGCCAGTTTTTTAACCTCTGAATGTTCTTTTTTGTCAGGACCACAAACGTCTATAAGCCAAACTGAGCCTGCTGCTTCACTGCCTCTGGCAGCAATTGTGATCATCATTCTGAATATCTGTATCACGATGCCATAGGAAAGAATGTCAATTTTCTCCATGGGTTGGATACGGTTGTCAAGAAATGTAATGAGTTCAGATACAGTAAACTTGTCCCTACACTGATAGTCCAGAGGGATAGCCTTCATAGTCTTCTTGACTGCGGGCTTATCTGTATCCCTATCATAAAAATCCATTTCATCTTCCCATTTTTTCTGAATATAGCAGCTTATTTCCCTGAGTTGAGGAATTCCCGACAACATTCTCTTAAGTTGTTTTTCAAGAAGCTCTTTTTTTTCGTTTTCAGCATTGTTAAGGGCGTGAAGGAGATGGAGGTAATATATCTCTCCTCCTCTTGCCATATATGTATAGCTGTTGAAGTCAAAAGAATTATCAGTTGAAATACTGTCTATTGAAGCGTTTTCTCTATGTGCTTTTCTTGCAAGCGATTCGGGAAACAAAACTTCGGGACATACAGGAAGCAGATTCTTGTTGAACCATGAACGTCCGGCATTTTCTATGCTGAATCCGTAAAGGATATTCTGCAATACAAAAATGGTATCTTTATCATCAATCAGATTAGAGTCACATTCAATATTATCCTTCAGTATTTTAACGCACTTTTTATAGGCTACATCATCAATTGCAGCCTTTGTGTCAAGACGGCTGTTGTCAAAGAAGATGAAACGTTTAAGTCCCATATTTGAAACAGGTGTGTATTCAATCATATGGTCATTTACTTTATCGTTTATAATAAACATCTCATCAGTAAACTGTGAATCGTCATCAACGATACGCTTCTTTGACATAACAATTTGTAAAAACTCTGACAGATATTCATAACGTGTCTGCTGAGGTTTTATTCTGTGTCCGAACAGCAAACTCTGTATTGAGCAGTCCTTAGCATCAGGCATTAAAGCACCCTGCGGAAATAATTCATAAAGCATACGATCACCTGCTTTCAGTTATCTTCTATAAGGAGGTTATCCTCGACGATTATTTTAAGCTCGATTGGCTTGTCCGTATTGTTAACGATAATAGAAATCTCGCCGTCATCTGTCTCTTCTTCAGAAATCTTCTTAAGCATTGCTTTTAGTTTTGATAATCCGTGAGTAAGAGAAGGATTTGAGATAGTTGAGATCATTCCGTTAGCTATCTCCCCGAAGTAAATGACCATAGGCAGAGAAAGTCTGAAAGAAATATCATTACTTAGCTGGAGCTCGACTTCACGCTTTGAGCCGCTGTCTTCAAAAGCAGTTTCTTTGAGAGTGCCCTTTACCTTGAAATTTGTCTTTTTAAAGCTACCAGTCGTTATCATAACGCTTTGGAAATAATCATCGTTTCTTTTGATCGTTAAAGGTATATCTCTTGCCATTTTTGATGAAGTACCTGTCATTTCAAGATACAGAGCATCTGTAATTGTGTTGCGGAGTTCATTGAGAAGTTTGCTAGATGCTTCACCGTTCTGTATTCTAATATACGCATTGTAGCCTACTCCGAAGAGTTCATCGTAAAGTGGGAGGTATTTATTAGACTGTTTATCATTCTGTGGATCACCAAAAAATACGAATACACGTCTTATAGATCTTCGGTACTCGAAATCAGTATTGTTGAATTCATTATCCCTATCGTCTATGTTAAGATGACGCCTTGCAAACATCTTGTGCTGTTCGTTCACAAGTTTTCCTATATCAGCTGGAAAATCCGAGAAATCGCCTGTTACAAACAGCTTATAATCAATGTCCAAGCCTCTGGTATCAAGTTTTAGCTCCTTTGCGTAAGCAATACCCTGTATCTGATCGGCATTGTCTATTTCTTCTAGACCACTGTATCCGAAGAACAGATTTGAAAACAGATATTTGAATTTTACGGATTCCCTGTAGCTTGTCTTAATATCTTTGCAAGTGAGGTTGCCCGTTAATGCAAAGCTTAACTGCGATAAAATCTGACGTATAGTCATTCGCTTATCATTCTCATAAAGATACCGATAGAAAGCTTCTACTGCCGAACTCACTCTGTCCTGATACTTTCTTATCTGAACTGCATTGAAGTAAATCGGACATTTACTACATTTGGGACAAGACTTACATTCTTTCCAGAGATCTTCCGAAAGAAGCTTGTTCATAATTTCTCTTGCAAAGCTAACATTATCGACTCTTGCCATATTTATCATCAAGAACTGACAATCACCAAGTGAGATCATCTCATCTTTATTTTCATCGAGCTGATCAAGAAGCTGTGTTTGCAGAGCAATCTTTTCGCTTTCATCAAAAGCAATGCCGTGGACCTTACACTGTTCTTCTCTTATAAGTTCGAGACATTTGAGTAACGGCCCTGTGTTAGAAATAATAATAGATGATTTACCGTTCTTAGGTGCATCAAGAGCTTTACGGCAAAATGCAATCTGCTTGTTTTCCGGAAGCTCACTCATGTCTTTCACAGCATAGAGACTGATACTATCATTATTATATTCCTTTTCAGGTTCGAGCGAAGAGTTTTCGTCAAGGAAACCGAGATCCTGTAAAATCTGAACGAGAATACTGGTTTTACCGTCACCTGCGTGACCTGTAAGAACAACAGAAAGGTGTTCGCCTGAACGGATACGATCAGATAAATATCTGCCGAGATTTCTTTCTATCTGTATTTTTCTAAAGAATGGTGAATTAACCTGTGATTCAGCAAGAGCAGCTATAGTGTCGCTGCTTGCATTATTCATCGAGTTCAGATAATCAACAAATGGATTCATCAGTTATCCCTCCTAATCCAATTCTCTTAATGCGTTTATCAGAGAATCTATATCATTTTTCGTATTATAATAGCCTATGCTTATGCGGACGGTACCGCCACTATCCTCAGTGCCTATAAGTTTATGAACATAAGGAGCACAGTGATAGCCGCTTCTCACAGCTATATCAAAATCATTATCAAGAATATCTGCCAGTTCTTCAGGTCGATAGTTAGTATGCGTTAGGGAAATAATAGCTATATGATTTTTTCTGTTTCCTGGCAGAAAAAGTGTAACAGAAGACAATTCTGAGAGTCTTTGAACTGCATAGTCTGTCAGCTCTTTCTTATGAATATATATTTTTTTTACGCTTTGCTCGATTATCCATGAAAGAGAAGCATTCAGTGCAGAAATAGATACAATATCATGGCTTGCAGGCTCGTAAAGGTCAGGTAATTGCCTAGGCATATTGAGATTAAGAGAATCTGAACCAGTACCTCCTGTAAAAAATGGTTTCAATTTTACGTTACTGTTATATACGAAACCACCTGTGCCAAAGTTACCATAAAGGTTTTTATGTCCAGCGAATATGAGAAAATCGGTTTTCTGTGATGAAAGATCAATAGGTACAAGTCCCAGTGATTGTGAAGCATCTAGTATGGTTATAGCTCCGTATTCTCTGGAAACATTAAATATCTCATCAACTGATAATATGTTACCAGTAACGTTACTTACATGATTTACAATAACAATGTCAGGGTGCTTCACAATGAACTTGTTTCGCATTGCCTCTTTGTCGAGTTCCTGTGTTCTTCCATCGAACGGGAGTATCTCAATACTGAATCCGTAAATATCTGAAAGTCTTTTTAGTGGACGAGCTACAGCATTATGCTCAAACGGAGTTATGTAAACAATAGTATTTGAGTTATAATCAAGTCCGTTCAAAACAATGTTCATGGCTACAGTCGCCGACGGAGATAATATTATGTTATTCTCATCACTTATGTTTACGAGTTCTGCAAGAGTGACTCTTGTTCTTTGGATCACTTCAGAAGCCTGTCTTGCAGTCTTATATGTTCCTCTTCCGGCATTAACACCGAAATTACGTTGACATTTATCTACTGCTGTATATACACATTCTGGCTTCGGATATGTTGTAGCTGCGTTATCAAAGTAAATCATTATGCATTTGACTCCTAAATGTATTTATTACTACGCACATATGTATACTTCGATTGTTTTGTGCGTATTATAACTGTTCCAGTTCTTTTTTCAGAAGTTTTAGAAGTACAGCCACTCGCTCTTGAGCGGTTATAGCTTCACCATATTCTTCAAGATGAGACTCAATATTGTTCATTGCGGTTTCAGCAATGCCTGAAACCTCTGTATCTGTGATGTTATTTTCATAAACTTTCCCACCATAACCAAGAGATAAAACTATCGTTCCATCGGCGTCAGTGTCCTCCTCTTCAAGAAAGAAGCTGTTTACAACATCAATATAAGATTTTATGCTATTCAGAAATGTATTAACAAGTTGATCATTCCAGTCTTCTATCGCAAGCATAGTAACACACTTTGCAAGTTCTGAAATAACATCATTATCATCAAACGATGTGTTTTCCTTGATGAAGTGAAGAAATACGTTCACTTCAGAAGAGAATATATGTGTTCTTGTGGCATCTGGTAAAGAGTTATACCAGTCCTGCATGATAGAGGAAATACTTCCTTTTATAGATCTGTTAAACATTTGTTTTACTTTACTTGTAAGATATTTTTTGGTTTTAGTAATGAACGAATTGTAATCACTTGCAAATGCACGAAGGCTTTCGAGTGTGTTAACATAGTCATTCTCGCAGCCAAAATAATTAGGAATATCTGCGAAAAGAAAAGCATGAGGGTTAATGTCGTACTGTAAAAGCTGTACTTTGAATTTCAATAATTTTTGAGAAACTGCTACCGTTTCTTCGCTATAGGTCATCGTGTGATCTCTTGTAAACTTCGATAATCCTCTAAACCATGTTTGAAGGAGTTCAGCAGCGAAGGTACATTTATTATTTACAGTCACAGGATCAACCTTTGAAAATGCAGAAATTACTCCTTCAAGATATGCTTCTTTTTCTTTTGTACCTTTCTCAACATAAAGACTATAGTTTTCAGGCTCTGCTTCTATCTGTGATAAAGTATCACCACTTATCGTTATTTCTTTCCTCTTGAATAACAAAACAATTGCATCTTGATTTTTTCTCATACACCAAGCAAGATAAACAGGAATAGTTCCCTTTTTCATGCCAAAAGGTGAGCTGCAAAGGGTATTATAGATATTGTTAAACGAAGCTGGTTCATTTTCAGCTTCAGCAATTGTTTTGTTGATTGCACTTATTACCTTGTTGAGGTTATCATCGTCAGAGTGATTGCTGTTGTTCAAGTGCTTAACTATTATCGTCGAGCGAAGTATGCTGACTTCCGGTCCGTAACCGTCCATAACAGGAATATCATCTTTGTGTGAAAGAATCCAATCAATAGCTTTAGCTCTTGCCTTTCGTATCTGTGCAGAAATTCTGTTTTTGTTTATCATCTCATTGTTAATATCAGGAGTATCAGGAAATACTCGATCACAGATATTTGAAAGTTCACGGTTCAAAAGAAGAGGCTTTGTTATTTCATCAAGACATTCTTCTGAATTATAGTAAGCAGCAATCGGATTAGACGGAGAGTAAAGCCGATCAGCAATCTCTCTTATAGTCTTGAACAGGTCATATTTGTAAACAGCAAGTTCTTCCCTAAAATGATCATCTGTGCCTGTATTCTGTTTTTCAAGGAGGCAAGCTGCCTGGTATTCAATTAACAGGTCATTGTGCTCCCATACTTCAGTTACACAAACAACAGTATTTTCTTCCAGACCAAGCTTATGCAGATGACCTGCAATATTATGAGTATCATTGTCGGTGTCAGAAATGAGGTAAATCAAAAGTCCGTCAGCAATTCCTTTGATCTCACTGAAATCACCAGTGTATTTCCAAAAATCGGATGCCTCCATAAATTCAGTTATAAAGTATCGCTGAATGTGCATCTTTGCATTATGCTGTCTCGGAAGAATAAATGGGGTAGAATATGCTTCTTTTAGTGTACGAGGGCGGTCAAGTTTAACAAGCCCTTGTTCGATAAGATTCTGTATATTCTTCTTTATATCGACACCGTTAGCGGTCAGAAATTCATAAATACCATCTCTGCGCCTTGTAATAATATGCAGTGAAGCAAGTGAATCGATTGTATTGCGGTAAACATCATCACTGAAATTAGAGGCAGCTTTTAAATTAATGTCGATAGCTTCGAAGGTGTCACTCGCAATTATCTTGCAGACAGCAAGTATCTTGATAAGCTTGATTTGCTCTTCATTTTCGCATTTTCTAACAGCAGATTGCGTTTTTGCCCAAATGTTGTGTATCTTAGGGTTAAATATTTCGACACGGAATAGTTCTGAAAAATAATCGTATATCCATTCCGGAGTGAGAAGTGTGCATTCATTTTTAACGGGGAAATTTTGCAAAAAGCTTTGGAAAGAATGCTCTTCTGACTGTGACAGAAACGTAAACAGGGTTCTTTCATTTTGTCCGACAAGTTCACTGATACGAATAAGTGCAAAAACGCTTAACGGGTGTATGGGAAAGCACTTTTTTTCAAGTATCTCAGTGAACATTTCATCGGAAAGCTCGCTGAATACTCCAGTCATCTGACAAAGCTGTGTCACGCTAGAAAGGGCATCTTTATGCTTTTTGTAGATTTTATCGAATTTTTCACCATGAGTTATTGCGTTTGATACAAGTTCATAGGATTGCTCAGATGAAGCGACAAAATAAACTTTTTTGAACCTGCCATCAACTGTCCGGAAACTGTCACTTTGAGAATAATCAAGTATTTCTTTATGCGTAATGCAACATAAATGCATCTTATTACTTCGTACAGCCATTTCTGCGAAGTCTTGAATAAGTTTCAGGTTCTGCTTATTTGTCATAGTAGCTGATGATTCAAGAAATTTACTGAACTCATCGAATATTATGTATACTCCACCAAAAGACTTCTGCTGTATCAGTGCATCGCACACCTGATCATACATCTTTACAACATCGGTATTTTGTAACGGATTAAAGCTTGCTCCATTGCTAACTACTGGATAGATGTCACAAAAGATTTGATAAGCGGAAGCAGAACATTTATTAAGCTGATCTTTAAGATCTGAGAGCTTTATTTTTCTGCTACGAAGTTCTTTTTGGAAGAGTTTTATAGCATTTTCAAAATCTTTTTCCCATGTTTTTATCATTCTGAGAGCAGAGTCAAAGTATGTTTCTGGGAAAAAGTCGTTCAAATCATTTCTTTCGAGTGCTTCACGAAGTGCAATAATAAATGATTGATTGATATCAGTATGGTTGCTGTTTATGATTATAGGGAGATAGGGTTTATTTTTGGCAAAAAAAACATTCAATAGCTCTCCAACAGAACTGTCAGCAGTTGTAAGCTTATTTGTTATTTCAGCGATTACAGGACTGTCGGCATTATGGGACAGGATAGCAGAAAATACAAGGAGAAGATGCGACTTACCACGTCCGTATGGACCAATTAGTACAGTGGCATTATCTTCATTGTTATTATCGTTGCAAACAGCATTAAGATACCTTTTGAGTATAGAGAGCGACTGCGTAGTCGGAATATATCCTCTAATTTTATCTTCCTTATTCAGGTCATACAGCAAATTGACAGAAGTCTGAAAATTATTATTTGAGCCAATAAATTTGTTGTACTTCATTGATTACACCTCTGCTTCATTTTGCGCATAATAAATTTCAAGTATTTCAGCCGGGGAAAGAATCTTGCTGATATATACCATATCAAGACCTGCTGTTCTGTTAAGTTCGATGAAACCTTCTTGTCGTAATCTATCAAGGTACTCATTTATCATATTTCTATCAAGGTTAAAAACCTTGCCAACATTATTTTCTTGAATAAGTAAGGTATCAATATCCACGCTTATTTTATCACCTGGAAGATTTGTAGTCATAACATAGAGAATAGCAAGTCTATCAAGTTTGCTATATAATGGTTTTACTTTCATATAACTACTTCTTTCAGTTCCTTTTGCAACAAGACCTAACTCAGAAAAAGGAGAGGTAAGGTTTTCTTCGGGATCAACGACTGTTTCTTCCGATGAAGTGTACATTTTAAGCAGTACACCACAATCTGAGTCGATTGAATTATACAGACTATTCCCTTTATCGTAGATTTTATTACACTCGTCAACGAGTTTGTCTACCATTGCGGCTTTAGTAAAGTCAGTAACGTTAAACCTATTGAAGAATAAGCTCCATACGGTGTTGAACTCAATATCAGCAGTTATGTAGTAATGAATGATCCATAAAGTGAAAATATCCTCAAAGTATGGATCGTATTTTTTTACTATTTCTCCGAAATACTGTGTCGGGACAAGGCTGTGCTTAGCATTTTTTTCTCTCTTTTCTTCCACAAGATGAGAAGCAAGGAGCCAGTACTTTATTGATTTAACCATTTTGCTACCCACTCCAAGCTTGTCCATTGCCGTTTTCTCAGAAAACACATACTTGTTTTCTTCAAGTGCAAATAAACCTTTGGCAAGCCATCCCTCACGAATACTGAAAGATTCGTTGCCTTTTATCTTGTATTTTAGTTCATTAATGCTCATTTTCCTTTATAGTCCTTTCCTCTTGGAAGTAAGACACGACGCATATAGCAGCCGCCTTGATAGTGCGTAATACATTCTGTACACCTTACACATTTGCTACTGTCAATTCGATAAATATAGTCGCTTACTGTATTGGGAATTTTCTCAAGTGTGATAGCTCCATACTTGCAAGCTGTCTCACAGGCATGACAACCTGTACAAAGTTGATATTTTGTTATCTGAGATTTGAACTTTAATTCAATCTCTACGGTTTTCGTCCTTTTAGCAATTGGTCTTTTGAGAATAGTTATTCTCAAATTATTTGATCCAAGTCGTCCTTGTAGCTTAAGGAGAGGTTCATTAGTTTTGAAGTCAAGAACAAATACTTCTCCTAAGCGCTTGTTTCCCATATCAAAATTAAGTATTCCAAATGGTTTGAAAAATTCATAAAGCTGTTCGGTGATGGATTTTTTTAGTTCATAGTTGAAACTGCTCTCGTCTGTAGCACATGGCTTGAATTCAATAGCAACATTTTTGCTGCGGTCAATTCCCGCACCACCAGATCTTGCTTTCCAACCGCCGTTAGTAACATATTCCATAGGGTCAGTCTTTCCCATTTTCACAGCAAAATCATAGATGATCTTTGTAAATTTACCGTTAAGGTCAGGATAGTAAACTGAAAGTAGGAACTGAGACCAACGGCTGTTGTTAGGACAGCACCAACAACCTACTCGTGAATACCCCAATCTGTAAGCATCATTGAAATCTATACCAGTAGATAGGATATATAACCAAATATCATAATCAAGCCAGTCTATTATAGGAGAAGTGACCTTTTGCTTACTAATCTTAGGACTATCCCCCTCACGGTTGTAATTGCTTCTACTCTTTGACTCGTTTCTTCTGATACCGTAGAAAGTACGGATTGCTTTCTTGTTCTTGAAAGTACTGTCTATTCGTTTACTAATAAATCCCGTTTTGAATATTGTGCAACACCAACGAAGCATTCGGCTTGGCGGCCCAAACTCCTTACATAGCTCAAAGAAGTCTTGCTGATCATTCTTTGATGTTAGCATAGGTGTTTTTCGATTCTCTTGCTTAAAGCGGTTAATGTATTCGATAGTATCAGGAAGTTCGAGTGTTGTATCCCCAAAAATATGTATAATACTTGGATTACTTAGCGACGTCCTTACAAGATGACTTGTAACGGTTGAGTCCTTACCACCTGAAAATGAAACAAACATTGATGTTGAATCATATCCTTCGGCAGCTTTAATAATATAATTCATTGCTTCCGACGCAATATCGTTGTATCGGATTTTATTTGCTTCTATAAAAATTTTGATGTTCTCATTAAAGAAATCATATGAGTTATCAGATTTGTATTCGTCTATAATTTTTCTAATCTTATTAGGATCTTCACTTGTGAGTTTTTCAATACTGAATTTGATTTTCTTGCCATCAACATAGTATGTACCATTAGAATTCCAAACAGAACTATAACGGTATTTCATTGGCTCACCTAATACAGCTTCAACAAGTAAACGTTCCTCGGGAAATACTGGACGGGCATCAGTCGTAAAGTAAAATCCCTTATTACCACATTTAGGACATATCTCATGATACGTAGGAACATTGCAGTGTTCGCACCAGTATAGTTTGGAGGTCAAAGACGTTCTGCTTCCGCAAATATCACATTCGGATTTTGACACTACAATATTGCACTTTTTGCACAAATAACTTATCACGTCGCAGCCTCCTTTATAATCGTTTTGCACATACAAATTTAACCGAATATAAAACCCCAATTATATTGATTATACCACAAAATCTCATTTGAGTCAAGAGAATTGCAGGCTTTTTTTCCCATTCGTATATAAAAAGCGGAGGTCTGTCACCTCCGCCTTTAACTTTGAATCCACTGGGTTCAAAGTTGATTATTCAATTCCTTGCTTCTTATCCTTTCTCTTAGCCTTATCCTTCGCAGTTCTCGGCTTTTTAGTAAGTCGAGCCGCATCACGCTTCATCTTAGCCCTCTCAAAGTAACAGGTCTTTTCACGCTTCGGAGCGTTCTTCTTGGCTTCAATAGCCGCCTGATTCAGTTCATCGGTCAGGACTTTCAACCTTTCCTCTTTGCTGTCAAGCTCCTCTTGCTGAGGAAATGGCTCTGCTACGATCTTTTGGGCTTCTTCATGGTCAAGCCTGAGTTTTGCAAGGTCAGTTTGAGTACGCTCAATTCTGCCGTCAATGTTGTAGAGGGCAGCTTCAAGGCGATGCAGGTTGTGGGCAAAACTCTCAATCAGCTTGGTTGTATGCGAAGCGGCACCTTGCAGACAAGCCGACATACCGCCGCCCATCATATTGCTGTTTACCGTCACGCTCAGGTCAAAGCCCTGGAACGAGCCTACCTTCACGGGAGTATCCGCATACTTGATAGCAAGCACGGCATCTTCCAAAGACTTAGCTGCTTCTTTTCTGTCAGTATATTCTGTCTCACCAATGGTGATTTTGAATACGGGCAGTTTTCGCTCAGGATCGATCGGGAGCTTGCGGAGTGCTTCACGATCTGTATGGAGATCAGCAAGAATAGCCGTAAGTTTCTGCTCCTGTTCAGGGAAACGAGCGATCTTGTCCTCCATTTCAAATACCGTGTTGCGGTGTTCCGCAGCCAGTACCCTCAGTTCCTTCACTTCATTTTCAAGCATCAGCTTTTCCTTGATACGCTCATCTCCTGTGCAAAGTGCCTTGATCTCCGAATATGTAAGAGCCTGCTGGTCCACATCTTCGCACTTTCTCGCAGGAGTTTTGCTCGTCATGATCTGAGAGATAAATTTCTGCTTGTTCTCCAAAGTCTGATAGGAATAAGCATCAAATGTGCCTTTGGTAACATAGCGGAAGATCTGCACCTGTTTGTTTTCATTGCCTTGACGGATAATTCTTCCGGCGCGCTGTTCAAGGTCAGCCGGTCTCCACGGAATATCGAGGTCATGGACTGCGATCAGCTTCTTCTGGACATTCGTACCCGTACCCATTTTTGCCGTAGAACCGAGCAGAACACGAATCTCACCATTACGGACTTTATCAAAAAGATTGGATTTCTGCTGTTCAGTTTTCGCATCGTGAATGTATGCAATTTCCTCCGCAGGGATACCCCTTGCGATCAGCTTGTCACGAATATCGTCATAAACACAAAAATCGCATTCTTCCTCCAATGATTCAACCTCAGCAATAGATTTCTTATCTTTAGCATCGTCGGCATCTTCGCTCTCGACCTCTGCTTCCCCTGCTGCCTTATGCGGAACGCCCAAATCACAGAAGATGATCTGCGTAAGCTTGTCCTCAGCCGTTTCAGCGTGGATACGGGCTACATTCTCAACACAGCGGTTGAGCTTTGTTTCGGGGTTATCTTCAAATGACGGATCAATCAGACGAGGATCAAGACCAAGCTTCCTACCGTCCGACGTGATTTTGAGCATATTGTCGATCGTGGGATCAACATTGCCTGCATTGATAGCATCAGCTCTGTCGGCAAGCTCTTGAACAAGCTCCTGCTGGAACGGAGTGGCTTCGACTTGAACCACCTGATATTCACAGTCAGGCACATCAAGTTGCAGCGTATCCGCAGTACGAATGTCAGCGACCTGCTTAAACATACTCATCAGTTCGGGCAGACCTGTATAATTGGCGATACGGGTACGCTCCTTGAAGCCATTGCCCGCAGGCTTTAACTCCCAATCGGTTTTCTGGTCTCCAAAGACTGCTACCCAGTTGTCAAAGTGCTGTAATCCGTGATTGTTCAGGAAGTCATACTCCAAATACCGCATCATGGTGTGAAGCTCTGTAATGCTGTTACTGAGAGGCGTTCCAGTGGCAAAAACCACGCCTTTGCCGCCAGTCTTTTCATCGAGATAACGGCATTTGAGGAACAAATCAAGTGCTTTTTGCGAAGCAGAATTGGAAATTCCAGCTACATTCTGCAATTTTGTGGCAACAAATAGGTTCTTAAACTCATGGGCTTCATCGACGAACAAGCGATCTATACCAAGTTGTTCAAAGGTCAGCGTATCGTCCTGATTCGCCTTTTCTAGCTTATCAAGCTGCTTTTGCAGGCTCTTACGAGTACGCTCCATAGCCTTGATCTGAAACTTAGAGCCTTCGCTCTTTTTCAGTTCCTCGATACCACGGAGAATATCGTCAATCTGACTCTGGATCGTCATGACCTGTCTCTCCTTTGAAATAGGGATTTTACCGAGCTGAGAGTGACCTATGATAACCGCATCATAGTTTCCAGTTGCGATTTTTGCAAAGAGCTGCTGACGATTTGCTTTCTGAAAGTCCTTTTTGGTAGCAACAAGAATATTTGCTCCCGGATAGAGCTTCTGAAAATCGTCACCGATCTGCTCCGTCAGATGATTCGGCACGGCAAACAGGCTCTTAGTACACAAACCTAATCGCTTGCTTTCCATCGCCGTTGCGATCATTTCAAAGGTTTTGCCCGCACCCACGCAGTGTGCAAACAGCGTATTACCGCCAAACATCGCATGAGCGATTGCGTTCTTTTGATGGTCGTGGAGCTTAATATCCGAAGTCATCATCGGGAAGGAAAGAGCCGAGCCATCGAACTCACGGGGACGGATACTGTTGAAAAGTTCGTTATACTTCTCTACGATAGCTTCACGGCGTTGCGGATCTTTGAATATCCACGCCTTGAAAGCTTTGCGAATATCATCGGCTTTACGCTGTACGACACGGGTAGCATCTATATCCACTACACGCTTTTCCTTTGTATCGCCCAAGCCGTCCGGAACCTCGATAGTCTTATATACCTTCGGCTCTTGCAGATTCAACAGATGTTCAAAAATGTCATAAGCGTTCATCTTGTGAGTGCCGTACTTTTGTGTCGCAAGCACCGACCTGTCGGAAGATTTGTTGCTGACATGGAAAGAGTTAGCGTGTACGGAGTATTCCACTCCCACGATAGCAGACTTGTTCCAACGGGCGGACGGACTGTCACTCCGCTGATACGCTGGTGTCTGCAACAGCTCATACATGAACTGTTCGTAATACTTCGGATCAAGCCAAGCTGCACCGAGCTTAATATCAATATCTCCTGCTTTCAGCGGTTCGGGCATAGCCTGTTTCAGTGCCGATACGTTGATATTGAAATCAGGATCGTACTCAGCGATCTCCTCAGCTTCACGAAGTTTCTTGCGAATATCGCCCGAAAGGTACTCCGAAGCCGTCTGATAACCGTTCTTCGTATGGGGTATCTTGAAAATCGCCCCTGTCAGGTCACGCTTCAGTTCGTCCTCCGTCATACTCGTCAATCCACTCATGTACGAAAAGTCAACCCTTGCCTTTTCCGCAACGGAGAGCGTGAGTGCTTCAAGTGCCGTGTCTACATGATCGACCGCTTTTGGCGGAACGATCGTTCTCTTTGTGAAAATATCGGACTTTGCAAGGAGTTTTGTCTTATCATAGCTCTTTTCAAGCCCTGCCACAAGGTTATATGACACATCTTCGCTGAAATACCGCTTATTCGTCTGAGAATGAATAATACCGTACTTCTTGTAAAAATCATCATACGCCACATTAAGTTTCGTCTGCAAATCCTTGATAACGCTGTCCGGCTTGTCAAGTTCCATTGCTTCAATCAGCTCACGGGTGAGGTCACGAAGTTCAATAAATGCCTTGAAACGCTTGTGCTGTGCTGTTCCCCTATCGAAACGGAACTCGCAGGCAGCGTTATTTTTCTTGAAGAAAACTTGATCGTCAGACATGAAAAAGCTGTAATTACGCAGATTAGACGGAATCTGCACCTGAACGCCGTCAGCGGTCTTTGCATACACATCTCTGCCATGCTCATGACTGATCTCCGTCGAGAGTTTGCCGACTGCTTCATGGAGTGCCGATTTCAGGTCAAAGCCGTCCTCGGCAACAACCATTGTACCACTGCCATAGAGCTTATTGCCCTCGACAACCGTACCAAGTACCATATCAGGGTGCTGTTCAAAATATTTGTTGATCGGCAGACCGTCAGCCGTTTCACCGATATGTACCCAATCGGGAATATCGGACAATTCGGCAAGTGACTTGCCTTCGTGCTTTTTCAGGAAGATAATGTCCGTAGTGACTTCCGTGCCTGCATTGTCCTTGAAAGCACCATTCTTACCGCCCGGAAGTCTGATCGCACCAATGAAGTCAGCCTTGTCAGCCAACATTTGCCTTGTAGTCTCGTCACGCTTGTCAAGTGTGCCTGCCGAGGTCACAAATGCCATGATACCGCCGTCTTTGAGCTTTGAGAGAGCTTCTGCAAAGAAATAGTCATGCAGTTTCGTGGTATCATGGACGGTATCACGGAAACCAAGCTCACCGAACGGAACATTACCGACTGCCACATCAAAGCTGCCATTCTGAAAACGGTTCTTTTCAAAACCCTGAATCGCAATATCCGCATCGGGATAGAGTGTCTGAGCGATTCTGCCCGACAAACTGTCGATCTCCACGCCGTAGAGCTGAGAATTAGCCTGCACAGCTTCGGGCATACGTCCAAAAAAGTTTCCGATACCCATTGCAGGCTCTAATACGTTACCGCCCTCAAAGCCAAAATTGCCGAGAGCTTCGTAGATTCCGTCAATCACTGTGGGGCTTGTATAAAACGCATCATTTACCGTTGAACGTGCCTGAGCGTATTCCTGCGGAGTCAGCAACTCGGAAAGCTCCTTATACTCTTCGGCCCACTTCTCATCATTCTTATCAAAAGCCTTAGCCAAAGCACCCCAGCCTACATATTTCGACAGTGTTTCTTTTTCCTCAGCCGTTGCAGGACGCTTCTCACATTCAATCGTTTTTAGCGTTCTGATCGCATCGACATTGGCTCTGAACTTAGTCTTAACACCGCCGTCACCGAGGTTATCATCGGTGATCGTGAAGTTATCGCCCTTATCGGGAGTTGGTGCAGGCGTGGTGCTTTCTTCTGCAACAGGTTCATCAGAACTGACAACCTCTTCTGTAATAGTCTCACGCTCCGACTCTTTGGTACGCTCCAAGCCGTCAATAAAATGGAATGACATGAGCATATCGCCGTTGTCGAGCCGAGAGGTCAGCTCGCCGCCGTCGAAAGTCCAGTTCTTTGCACGGTCAAATTCCATGTGAATATCCTTGCCCGCAGGCTCTCCGTTTTCATCGAGCTTTCGGGAAGTAAAATCAACGGTGCTTACACCCGTAACGATTCTGCGTTCTCCTACGCACTCAGGACGGAGATGATCACTGATCTCAAACATCATGCCCGGCTTGATAGCCCTTTTGAGCTGAGACAGGTTCTTTACATCGGGAATATCGGGCTTTTCTGTTTCGGGTGTAACATCAGCAACAGGCTCAGGTTTCATATGTGCAGGCTGCTCCTTTTCAGGATCATTTCTGCCGATATACTCATACATTCCGCTGTTCAGAAGCTTATCATAGGAGATATTCTCCGTAATAACAAAGCTGCCGCTTTCTCTTGAGACAGTGCAATCGTCCGTATAGAACGGCAACGCACCTGTCAGCGATACAACCTCAGAAACCTCGCCAGTAATCTTGTGACGAAATTGGACACCGACTTCCACAGTATCGTGTGAGGTACGTTCTTCAGCAGATTGCTCCGCTTTGAGTGTCGCCCTCTCTGCTTTCTGTTCAGCCGAAAGATAGGTATCGTCCTTGAGCCGTGCTTCGGTCATTGTCGCAACATTGTACCACGAATGACGGAACTTCTCACCATTCTCAAAGTTGAAAGTAATACCCTGAGAATTGTAGTCCACAAGCGAGATTTTCCCCTCACCGCTATGACCGCCCGTGCCGTACTCCTTTTTCAAAAAATCAGCCAACTGTTGTACAGTCGGGTGCTGTTCCTCATAGAAGTCCTGCACACGGAGCTTACCGTGAACGAATCCTGTACCACGGTCAATTTCTGCTGCGAGAGCTTCATAGACCTGAACACTGTCAACTACCGGACCTTTTGCAAATTCCAACTTCGGCTTTTGTGATACAGACTTTGAAGCAGTCAGCGGTTCGGCATCGCCAAATAAAGAAAGCTGTTCGCCCTCAATATCGTTCTTCTCCCAAAACGGCACATCATCTTGCTCATTTCGTTGAATTTCGTCAATGACTGTTTCATCGGTAAAAAGAGGCTTATCAATGTCCGCAGTATCCTGGGCAGGAGTCTCTACCGCAGAAGCATCGCTCATAAGCTCTACCGCCTGCTCGGCCTTGCTTGTATGCCTGTCTATAACCTCATCGGGAATAGAAACAAGGTCAGAAAAATCAAGTTCTGTCAGACCGTTTTCAATCATATCCTCAATGCTGTCAAACTGCTCCGTATCGAACACTTCACCGTCAAATTCGTGAGTGATCTTGAAGTCCACAAGGTCAGCCGTCACCTGAATGGGCAGCTCATCATCGGTCAGCGTGGTAAACGCAAGACCGACATTGTGCAGATCATCAAAATCAGCACCTTCACGGTATTCCGCTTCGCAAAAATCATTGATAAGCCATTTTGCCTTATCAATCGGAGTTTCAAAAGTACGCTGGAAGTCCATGATCTCCACAGGCTTATCAGGATTATGTTCGAGCATCGCCGTTTGCAGGAGCTTCGGAAAAGTGGACAACTCACGATACGGCTCGATCTCCATTTTATCACCACGGTTATAGATACCGCAAACGGGGTCTCCGCCATAAAAAAGCTCTCCAACCTTATCACCCTCAGCGATAGCCAATTTCCAAGTGCCGTTCTCTGTCTCCGCCGATTCGCAGTCAGTGCCGAAAAATTTGTCTACGATCTGTTGCAGAGTTTGGAGCTTTTCCTCAGCGACAGTAATATCATCATAACTGCGGATAGGGTGCTGTGCCTTGAAATCATCGAAAATACGCTGTTCCTCAGCCGTCAGCTCAGAATGGGCTTCAAGGAAAGGGACAAACACATCAAGTGTGTGCTTCGCTCTTTCCTGATACTCCGGCTGATTGAATGGGTGCTGCGTATAGCCGAGAATACCCTCATTGTGGGCACTGATATGGTCGATCAGCGAACCGCCGCCCGTGCCTTTGCCGTCACCAATATCAAAGCGACCCTCATAGCTGAACTCCTCACCGCCTATGACAGCAGTGATCGTGAAGTCTGTTTTTTTATACCAGCCAGCTTTCAGATCGGGGATATTACGTTCCGAATGCTGTTTTTCATCGAGGTATTCGAGGACAGCATTTCCAAGGGCAAAACTGCAATCAGGGTGTGCAATAGCAAAATCGTGAACGATGTCGCTTTCGCTGACCCATTCATCACCGTCACCCTTTCCGAAATGGAATGTAAGGCTGTCAGGCTGCTTTTCGGGCTGTTCAGGCTCAAAGGTTACGTTATACTTGTGCTTTGCAATGCAAGCAAACGCCTTTTCTGTCTGCTCCTCATCACCGAGAACATCAAACAGGGCTTTCTTAATACGGTTGAGCTTAGGCTGATTGTCGCCGTTCTCCCAGCCGTGGAGTGCTGCACCGTCAAATGCAGTGATAAGTTCCTTTACGGTATCATCGGATATATCGGGAATATCATCTTTAATATAATCCAGAACAGCCCAATATGCCAAGTCATCAAATTCCTCATGGATACGGTCAATGAAAGCCTGTCCGATCTCCTCAAAGGAGACAAAACGCTCCATACCGCCGAAACTGCACATGAAACCGTCCTCAGTTTTCTCCGTATGCAGCGAGTGACGGAGGTTTTCTGCATAATAATATGTGCGGTCGGAGATCTCGCCCTGTTCAAAGATAAACTCAATATCTGCGGCTCCGCTGCCCTCTAAAAGTCCGAGAGCAAGCTCACGGCGAATATCCTCACCGTCATGAAAACGCTGGGCAAGGTCATAGAGTGCAGACTCACTCAGGTTATATCCGAAAGTCGCCTTGTCGCTGGGCTTGTGTTTATCAAGATAACCGCTACTAAACAGAGGATACGCCATATCCTCCCACTCATCGGAGGACGGGATGCGCTCTGCAAGGAACTTTGCAAGGTCAGCCTGTTGAAACAGCACTTCTTCCTCAGTGGGAACTTTGCTTGCGTTCTCACGGTCAGTGACCGCCTGCTTGTGAGCAGTCAGAAAGTCTGCAACATCGGACTCCTGCAAAGCATTGTGCAGGATCTTATCATATGCCTGAATATCCTCCGCCGTGAATGTTTCGTCAATGCTGTCGATCTGTCCTTTCGTCACATCACCAACAAACATAGCAGTAATAGCCGCCCTCTGTTCATCGGAGAAATCGTGCTGAGAAAAGAAGTCAGAAAGCTCAATACTGCGGTCAAAACTTGACTTGGCTTCAAGCATATCATTCAGTTTAGAGTGTTCGCCATAACGCTCCGCAGGAGCTTGTGACAGATACGCATCAACAAAAGAGAGCATTTCACCGAACTGTGCTTCATCGTATCGATTATCGAAAAAGTCAGCTAGATCGAGCTTTACATCTTCCACCGCAAGACGATGCACCACGGGAGAAAGTGCCACATTCTGCTCCATAGTCAGACCGAGGTCAGCCATATTTCGGAGCATACCGACCTCACGGACAGCGTTCTCCAATGCTCTATGAAAAGCAGGAGCGTTCTCCTTATCGACTGCAAATGCGACCTTGCCTTCACGGGAAACTGCATGATAGCTCACACTTGTCTCCAAAAACGGCTTGACTTCCTTGAACTGCTCAGGTGTGAGCTTGCTCATATAATAGCGAGTATCACGGTTTGCACAGTAATCACGGTTGCCGACTTCCTGTGCCTTATCAGGACTTGCAAACTGCTTACGCATACTGATCACTTCGTCCTTGATATTGCGGACAGCAACGAAGTCAGCGTGACTTACCGTCAGCGTTCCTTTACCGGACGGATAGATTCTGCCCGAAAACTGCATACCTCTCCGAGCCATAATATCAGCCATTTTCAGCACAAGATCACGGTCAGCCGTCACATATTCCTTTTGCGGAATGTAACGATATTCTGTATTGCCGATGATGTTTTTCTCAGGTGGAGAATACGGTCTGTTGGACTTTGTAACGTTCATATTGCCAAAGATTTTTCTCAGCCAATCGGTATCCTTATCATTCACCGCCATACGGACAGTACTGTTCATTTCGTAGGCATAATAATTGATACCCGATTTTTCAAGCATTTCCTGCACACGCTGAAAATCCGCAAGCTGCATTGATATCAGCGACTTATCTCTGTTGTCTGTCGCATTATTCCACATTTTGTTGCCGTATGTCATAAGGTCAGCCACGCTGTCAACCTCCTTTGTCTTAGTCTCTTGTTCTACTTCTATCTGTTTTGGAATATTTCTGAGCATATCGTTCCAGTCTTTATATGTATCGGGCGTGATGATACGCTTCATATCGGGATAATGTTCCTGCAAACGCCGAGCAAATTCATTGCCTGCGGTATCATTGTCGGAGCATAAAAATACATTCTCAGGAGCGATATTATGATGAAGCATCGTATCAAGGACGATACTCGGCTTCACGCCCATCATGGAAACAAGCCTGCAATTATCAAGTTCTTTGCTGTGCATTTGCAGATAGGAAAGCATATCTATTGCCGATTCAAAGAAAAAGGTCTTTTCGCCAGTGCCGTGTACTACCTCAAATCCGTGACCGCCAGCCGAGCCTGTTGCAATGCCTTTGAATTTATGCTCCGTTGATGTACCGACCTTTTCCGCACCGATGACTTTGCCCTGATCGTCATAGTACTTAAAAAGCACATTGCCTGTCTTTTCTTCCTGAGAGATAGTGCCTTCCTTCACAAGTGCGGAAAGCATATCATAGTCAAGCCCTCTGGTCTTGCACAGATACGCAAACACACGCCTGCAATTATCAGCTTCGGCAAGGGAAAGCTCTCTTGCCGTTTGCTGAACAGGTTTCGATTCGTATGTGCGGGACGGAGTATAGGTGCGGTCAATGTGTTCTCCGGTCAGAGCTTCGACGGCATCAATAAAGGACATATCCATATATTCACGGAGTAAGCCGATATTGTCGCCGCCCTTGTTTTCGCTGAACCTGAACCATTGACCACGTTCGCCCGGACCGTTATCCTTGATATGCAGGCTGTCATGTTCCTTCCACACATACTCTTTGCCGACCTTTTTCAGGTCAAAGCCGTGAGACATGAGGAACTGAGGAAGATTGACGAAGTTCGCCCTTTCTTTCTGCTCATCAGTAATTCTCATCTGTTATTCCAGCCCCTGATCATTTCTCATTTTGGGTGTCTGCTGAGGTTTCTGCTGGCCTCGGCCGCTGATACGCTGGGCATCTCTCTGCATTTTGCCACGGGAAAAGAAAGCTTTTTTGGAATCCTTTTTTGCGACCGTGACCGCAGACTTCTCGCCACCGAACACAGCAGAATGTTCCACGCCCTTTGCGGTCAGCTCTGCCGACTTTTTCCGAGCCTGCCCCTCGTCCATACGCTGCGTAAAACGCTCCTGCTTTGGAAGTGACTTGAAAAAGTCCAGATTGACATACTCCACGGCTCTTTCGCCTTTGACAGCACTCTCAATCTGCTTGTATGCCTGAGCATTCGCCTTAGATACCGTGACCGCTACCGTGTCATTCTTGCGGACAACCGCAGAATACGGGATATTCTGCTTTTGCAGCTCTGCCACGATCTTCCGTGCAGTGCCGATAGGCTCAACACGGGTGTGCTTATCCTCCTTGCCAAGTGAAGCGTAGTATTCAGGGTTGATTGTCTCATACTTGCCCTTTTCGCCCTTACCGCCGTTCTCCTTTGCTGCTTCGGTATGTGCGATCTTTCCGATAGAAACATACATCACATCATTCAGGGTTGGTACATCGGTCTTTGAAACGGTAATTCCGACCTTATCCTCACCCTTAGTAGCAGCGGAAAATTGTACGTCTGCCGACATAAGAGCCGACATGACCTCAACAGCCTGAATTTCCGTCATAGTCTCCACATGACGGTCATTTCGAGGCAATTCCTTGTAATAATCAGGGTTCACCTTGAAACCTCCGTCATCAGTCAAAACAGCATCACCCTTATCAAGCATATCCGACAGCCAGCTATCTACCTCGACTTCATCGTGCATATTGAGAAGCTCAAGCTGACTTTTCATTTTAGCAAGCTCCTCAACTGCATTATCTCTCATTTCCTGTGGAACAAATGGATTTTCTGCAAGGCTCTCCATAGACTTGATACCTTCCGCAAGCTCTGCCTTTGCCTTGTCAATGTCCTCCTTAGAGCCGTTGTTGATGATACCGTCGATCATGTTGTAATCATCTTCAAGCTGCATCTCCACATTGGCAAGGGGTTGAATATTCAACTGATCTGCAAGTTCAGCGACCTTAGTACGGTCAAGCGTTTCGACCTTCTGTGCCGCCTGAACAGCACTCTCAGCAAGTGTCGGCATATCAATATTGCCTTTCTGAACCATTTCACCGAGCTTATCTCTGGTCAGCTTCATAGAAGCATCGAGCTGATCATTGACCTGCTCCTCATAGTGTGTTTCAGGACGGGCAAGTTTCATGATCTTATCATCAAGTGCTGAAATACGCTCATTCACATCTTTGAGCTGTTCGGAGAGATTATATTTGTCAACAACACTTGTTGCAGGATCATTGTAAGTATCAAGGATTTTCTGCTTTTTCGCTTCAAGTGTTGCTTTTTTATCGCTCAGGCAATCAACAGTTGCACCATTCAACCTTGTCATTGCATCGGCAAAAGCTTCACGGCGTTCCTTGTTAAAGCCGATAGAAAAGCTCTTGATCGTATCGTTCAGAGCGATAACACGGTTGAGCTTGTGTTCGATACGGTCACGCTTGTCTGTCAGTGCGTCGATTTTCTTCCACCCTTGGTCAATCTTCTGCTGTCGCTCAGGAATTTTCTCCTCACGGATAGCCTGAATACGCTTCTCGTTAAGGGCAATAACAGCACCGATACCCGGCAAATTGCCGATCGTAGTTTTCAGCATACGGTTGGTATCTTCGAGCTTATCAGCCTTTGCGGAAAGAGCTTCGATCTTCGCTTTGTTGCGGTCGATCTTATCTGTCTGATTGGCGATTTTTTCATCAAGAGAGTCGATACGGCTCTGATGATGTTCTGCCTTTGCGTTCAGCAGAGGAAGAAGTTTTCCCGACTTCTGAGCGACGGACTCCTGCTGCTGTTCCTGTGCCTGTTTCCTTCTCAGTTCTTCTTCCGCATCGACCGCAGGCTGGTCGGCGGTTCTCTTATCGTCATTGTCCTGTACGGGCATAGGCTACCTCACTTTCTCTTTCTCACGATGATGATAATCGCTGCGGTCACGGCGGTAACAACGGCACTTCCGATTGCAATGATCTTCTTCATGGCCTGAACTTCCTTTCTCTTTCTTCGTTCTGAATGCTACGTTCCTCTTCACTCTGCTGTCTGCGACTGGCGATTTCAGCTAAGTGTTGATGTCTTTCTCTTGAAAAGTGCGAATGACTGTTACGACGAAAATAATTGTCAAACAGCTCATTCAAAGTCGGAACTGTATCCGCTGCACTCTGTTCAGGAACAGCAGGTGCTTTCGCTTTTTCTTTGATTTTCTCATGCTCCTGAATATCCGACATCGTTCTGCCGTTCACGGAGATCACACGGTCAAGTTCACGCTGAAGCGTGGGAGTATCACAGAGCCAAAAATCCACATAGGTCTTGCATAGGGCAAGCTGGACCTCATCGGGACGGTTCTGAAGCGCACCGATCGTTGTGTTCAATAGTTCTGCGACTTTGCCCAAAAGCTGATAGTAACCGTCAGGTTCTCTGTATGCTTGCAATTCACGGAGCAATGCTTCATAGTTGCCGGACTGCGCCTTTGCAATGATCTCCTCGACCTGTTCCTTGTAACTGCCGTCATAGGTCAGCACCATTTCGGCATCACCGAATCGGGCAGAAAAAGGAATATTGCTCTTGTCGAGCGCCACCACGAGTGCCTGTGCCTTGTCCGTTTCAATTCGGATAAACTCACGGTTCTGGATAGCGGAGATTTCGATACCGCCGATATACGGGAAATCTGTCACGGAGCGATCATCTCCCTGATGTGGTCGATCAGGTCGGTGTTTGTGCTGTCGGCATCGTACTCCATTGTGTACGCACCGCAGATATTCTCCTGAATACGGCGAGGGAGCGGCCTCAGCTCACGCACAGGAACACCGATCAGCTTTGCAACATTGCCAAGCTCTGAAACTGCAAGTGCCTTGTTCACAAGGTCATAGAAACGCTCTGTTTGCGAGCTGTCCATCATGTACTCATAAACGATAGTCTGCTGCGTATCGTAATCAAGGCTGCGGAGTGTCACAAGCAAAATGCCAGTTGATTTTGCAACCTCATCAAGCCCGATATATACCGAGCCTTTCTGCCACAGATCGTCCAGTGCTTCAAAGACTATCTTTTTGTCCTCGTCATTTCTGATAGCAACAGTTTCAAAAACTGCCGTCATACTGTTTTTGATCTCATCGTTCATAGCGGAAATGCTGTCCTCGGAGACACCGAGGATCTTTGCGACTTCCGCAAGCTGGTTGTTGTTCATAAAGAACACTCCTTTCTGGATTCAGCCCCGCAAGCGATTGACTTTTTCGGGGCGGTTTGTTATAATAGAGTAAATAAGTGATTGGGCGACTGCCCTTCAAATCGGAAGTTGCGGAAGTGATGGTATATGGCAAAACATGAGTTTGGAATTATGATGAATACTCCTCGGCAGAGCGAGCGATATGACGAATATGAACCGTGGAAATACGAATGCATTTCTGTTGATAATAAAGATTTAGAAGGTGTTGTTGAAAGACTTTCATCCATTGACTTCTATTGGCATACACTTTCTGTTAAAGGCAAAGGGCTTGCATATTGTGGTGTTACACTTGTTCCGCCCTGTTCATTAAAGGCGTTTATTGATAGCATTGCTGATATTCCTGAATTGTGCGAATTAAAAAAACTGTTAAAAAAGGCATTGGACAAAAACAAATGGATTATTCATTACGGAATTTGATTGAATAACAACTTCCAGTTTGGAGAATTGAAAAAAACGGAATTTACCTATTAAGACATATAAACTCTTGACAATAAAGCTCCTATATAGTATGTTTTTAATAAACTACTATATAGGAGCTTTTGTATGGAAATGAATGGAGGATTTCTTGTCACCAAAATAAAACAGCTTGGAGACCGGATTTTCGAGAAGATTCTCAGTGAAAAGAATATTGATGCGTTTAATGGAGCCCAGGGGCGTA
>ERZ773276.349-NODE-349-length-55911-cov-17.327503_pt1 | contig 55911 bp, 54 predicted proteins | sample MGYA00511386_ERZ773276 | MGnify/ENA primary metagenome ERZ773276 (study PRJEB29015, sample SAMEA2737778) | human gut metagenome | biome: human gut; feature: human-associated habitat; material: faeces | place: China | collected 2012 ...
GCATCACAGGCACCTTGAAGAGCTGACTGTCGCCTTGGAAAGGCTGGCAGCTTAAAGAACCCTGAAAACGATTTCTTAGACATGCCTGAACAAGGTATGAGACTCTGAATGCCCATAAGCCAAATTCGGGAATGATTTAAACCTTGAAAACATCCATAAGCGGCTATTGGAGACATCTTAATGACGGTATAAGTTCGACAATACTACAGATTCTTATCCAGCAGTTCTGTTTTTGTAGAAAAGAGGAACTAACCTAAGGTGGTATGAATTATTCAGGTTAGAATAAGATTCCACAGTTGTACTTGTACAGGTTCTTATGCGTAGGCCTCGTCATCACCACGCCTCCATGCTTGGGCCAACTCACATACCTATGAGAATGGAACAGTCCGCCCCAGTCGTTCCAATAGCAGAAATGGATGATGGCGCGTCCATCATCTAGCCATTCGACATAAGGCAGCATATCCTCAGTAAACTCGATTGGTTCTTCGACTGGACATCCCATCTCGAACAAAGGTAGAGTTTCCAGATCATCAGGGCCAAGGATGATTCTAATACGATTGTAGCCCGCATGCCCCCATAGTGGCATGACAGCGCACCACAGGCTATCCAAAACAAAGGCCTGCCATACAGATTCTGCATCACGATCGACATCAAGATAGACCAATAGTTTTGGATCAACGACATTCATAGGCTTCCCATCCGGCATGGTTCCATCAAAAGCTGTATACCAGGCAAGGATCGTCTCAAACTCATACTCGCGAGGCTTATATGCTATCAGTTTCAAGTCCGAATAAGACTTTCCAAGCTTGATCCTATCGAGTACCTTCAGCACATCAGGAACATAATATTCCTTACCGATGATTTTCCAATCTGGATTCATCAGCAAATTGGGCTCATAATTAGCATAGAGATCTATCAGCTCTTTTAGCTTCTCCCGCTGCTCCTGGCCTATCCGTTCTGTTGTTATGATCTTAGACTTTGTTTCCATTGCCTACTGCTTTAAGCTGTCTATCGCAAGTATATTGAGTTTAGCTCATAATGTTGCCCTATCTTTTTGCAAATATAGGAAATTCTGGTCAAACAAACAAGACTTCAAAGCACGAACTCCCTAAAAACACGAAAACAAAGACTTTATGGCTATTGCTATTCCACGACGAACACGTCCAGTTGCTTCTTCCGTGCCAGCATCACCATGTTTTGAGTACCTTTGTTCTCCACACCCACCTGTGGACACGCTATGAGAGCATTGGCCACATTGGCCATTTCTCGGTTGCGGATCATGCCTGCAGCTCTGCCATATTGTTTCCAATCAGCCGGATGGGCATCAAGATCCAAGCAACGTTCCATGGCATACTGCTCACCAAGGGTGTCTGCTCCACGGGCGTGGCCACTCACTATGATTACATGGCTATCCTCATCCTCCAGTTTCTCCTGGAGGATGCGGTCGCAGTTCTCTTTCAGCTTTTCGTAGTCACTGAATTCTCTGCTGCCTGCTATGATAACTCGATACTCCTTCATATACTAACCTTTATTCTACAAATTTACTAAAAAATATTCCAGACCACCAAACGAATACTACTCTATTTGAGCACTTAAAACACAGATAATTAAAGCTTTACGTAATCCATCAACAGACGGAATGTCTTTTCCCTGTAGTTACATGGGAACTATTTTTTCATCATTTTACTTTTTCTTAAAATCATAAGTTCGCAAACTTCTATTTTGCTCTTTCACAATATCATCATTTCCGAAAACGACGAAAATGTAAAATGATAAAATCCTAATATTACATTACTATTTGTATAAGAAAACAAAATTATCCTAAAGTTGGGATAAATAGTTTGTTGTACCGATATTTTTATTAACTTTGCACCGTCTCCCAAACACCGAGCATTATGCCCTTCCCTGGGAGACCTTTCATAAGGGAATAGGAAGCGACCGAGCGCTCCATACTGTATTTTGACTCATCATTTTCAAAATGGAGCTCCACGGCACTGGCCTCCGGGCACAGACCGTGGACATATTAGTAGCAAAGCGAAAACAGTATATTATGGTTTACTATTTAATCATTGGAGCGTATATCATTCTCTATATTGGGATGATTCTTTATGACTTGCTGCACAAAGACCCAACGGAGGTGCAACCTAAGCAAGAGGAAGAGGAGATTGACATCACCCAGGAAGCCCAGCAGTTCAAACCTGTAGAGGTGTCCAAAGAAATGCCTAATATCCAGAAGCCCGCCACTGCTGAGGAGCAGCCTAAAGCTGAAACGCCTGAGAAAGCCGACAGCAGCAAAGCAGAAACACCCAAGGAAGAAAAGCCTGCCGCTCCTGACAACACTCATGAGACGCCTGAAAAAGACGACTCGCCTAAACCTGACTCTCAACCGACGCAAGAGCCACCTTCTAAGCCACAGCCAGCACCTTCGCAACCCGCACAAGAGCCTAAGGCTGATGCTAAGAAAGATGATGATGAAAGCTCCTTCAATGAGACAGAGTATTCGGGTGCTAAGAAATTCGAGGATCTGGAGCAAGAGATCATCGCTTGTTCAAAAGATGATCCAGAGATGCAAGCTGCTGCCTACGAGATCATGCGTATTGACAGCGAGCAGGCTTAACAACACTACTATTTGACTTACTTTTAATTTGTAGGGACACTGTTTTGTTCCATAAAAAGCAGCACAGACAACTGCTCTTGATCCGTAAGTATCAAGTTTGTCCCAATGAGGGATGTCCACATTTGACTGACCTTTAATTTGAAACGTAAAGTGGTACTCTAACGAGGAAATTTATGTTTCGAGTAAACTGCACCAAGACCCGCAGCAAAGCCCTCGCGCTTGCCAAAAAGATTCCTGCCAAGCGTGTCGCAGCCTTTGCCTGCCTGGCCTTCGTCTGCGCTCTCGACACCTACGCACAGAGCAAGGGTGCCGGCGGCTTCACCAAGGCTACCACAGAGATTAGCTCGTACCAGACCCCCGTTAGCAACTTGATGAAAGCCATTGCCGCCGTCATTGTCCTTGTCGGTGCGTTCAATGTGTACTTCAAGATGCAAAACGGTGATCAGGACGTAAAGAAGACGATCATGCTTACCATTGGTGGTTGCGTGGCGTTTATCGCTATGTCTGAGGCACTTCCGATGTTCTTTAAGTAGGAAACTACGCAAAGAATGTCGGACATTTCGAGGGAGAAAAGCTCTTGCAAAAGCATGTGCTTTCTCCCTCCTAAACAAGACAATTCATAAACAACATATACTACTTGTAGATATGACATTCAACGGCTATCCAGTCTTCAAAGGTCTTCAGAAGCCCCTGGAGTTCATGGGCATCAGAGGACGGTTCTTGACCTACGCTGCCGCAGCCATCGGCACCAGCTTCGTAGGCTATATCGTCTTCTCCATCTGGATGGGCAAGCTCGCCGGATTCATTGCTATGATTACTATGGCTGCCATCGGCCTCGCTGCCATCTACCTGAAGCAGAAGACTGGCCTTCACAATAAGAAGAAGAGCCATGGCGTGTTCGTCTACAACAACCTTTATGTGCATTAGCACTCATCAATAACAGAACCGATGTTTGGCAAGAAGAAAAGTAAGATCGACGGCTTGTTTGCTGAGCTGGAGGACATTAAGGACGCAAGGGGTAACCTTCTGAACACCGTCCTGTTCTCCTCCCGTGGTGACGGTTCCGTCTTCATCGAGATCGAGAACCCCGTCCAGCAGTATGCCACGGATGCCGCTCTCTATATGGCCTACATGGATGTCCTCGCCAATATCGTCGACACCCTCGGGGAAGGCTATGCCCTGCAGAAACAGGACATTTTCTGCCGACAGAAATATTATCATCCCATCACCGAGGACATGGAGTTCCTCACCCAGAGCTACTTCCGATTCTTCAATGGCCGTCCATATACTGAGATCCGTACCTATCTTATTATTACGCTGGAGGGACACAAATCCAACTTCATCAAGTATGATGACAAGGTATGGAAGGAGTTCCATGTCAAGGTCGGCAAGGTCTGTGATATCCTGAAAGAGAGAGGTATGTGGTACCACAAGCTCACGAAGGATGAGGTCAACGAGTATCTGCACCGCTATATGGCGTTCCACTTCCAGAACGGTCCATTCTCCATGCAGAACATCAAGGCCAGTGATGACCAGCTGCGTATGGGCACAGATGCAGTAAGAAGCTTCTCCGTCGTCGATGTCGACGAGATCGACCTCCCCACACTCATCAAGCCCTACCTCCCTGTGCCTGTCAACGGCTATATGATCGCCACCGACCTAATGTCGTTTCTGGCCAGCATCCCCGACACTCACTGTGTCATCTATAACCAGGTTATCCAGATTCCTCAGCAGCGTAAGCTCCTGAGAAAACTCCAGGGCAAGGCCAAGCGTCACGGAAGTATGCCTGACCCCAGCAACAAGATTGCCAAGGCAGACATCGAAGCTGTGCTCAACGAGCTCGCCGTTAACAGCAAACTGTTGGTGAACACTAACTTCAATATCATGGTCTGCTGCCCGCAGGAGAAACTCAACGGCGTGACCAGCTTCATCGAGACAAAGCTCTACGAGTGTGGTATCATGCCATCGAAGAGCGCCTATAACCAGCTGGAGCTCTACCTTGACTGTTTCCCGGGTAATGCCTATAGTTTCAATCCCGACTACGATCTCTTCCTCACGCTGGAGGATGCTGCCCTCTGCCTTTTGTATAAAGAGCATTTGAAGCATAGTGAGCGTACTCCGTTGAAGACCTGGTATACCGACCGTCAGGGCCTGCCTGTTTGTATCGACATTACCGGTAAGGAAGGCGCTATCAAACTCACCGACAACAGTAATTTTTTCTGCATTGGTCCTTCGGGATCAGGCAAGAGCTTTCATATGAACAGCGTCGTCCGCCAGTTGCTGGAGCAGGATACCGATGTTGTCATGGTTGATACAGGAGACTCATATGAGGGCATATGCGCTTACTTTAAGGGAACTTATATCACTTATAGTAAGGAGCATCCTATCAGTATGAACCCCTTCAAGATCACCGAAGAGGAGTATGGCCAGAACTTCGGCGAGAAGAAGAACTTTCTGAAGAGTCTCATCTTCCTTATCTACAAGGGTAATGAGGCCCCTACGAAGATAGAAGACAAGATTATTAACCAGACCATCGTAGAGTATTACGAAGAGTATTTCCATCCCTTCAAGGCTTATACCGAGGAAGACAGGAAACGCCTGCGTGAGCGACTACTGTTGGAAGACAAAAAGAACGGAGCTTATGAACGCTATGAAGAAAAGATCGAAGAAAAGTATGGAGATCCTTACACTATTCCAGAACTCGAAGAGCAGCAAGGAGGAGTATCGCAAGGAGCTTCTCAGGAAGGCACAGATCCATCAGAAGACGACGATTATTCACCTGAGGAGAAAGAACATCATGAGAAAGTTGTGCGGCAAATAGACAAGCTGCACAACCTCATCAACGACCCTGCTGCCAGTGCTGGTGAGAAAGACAATGCCAACCGTCAGCTCATCCGTCTTATGCCAGAGGTCATCGAAGGCCGCTACCTCATGCGTATCGAAAAGAAGATCGACAAGATGGAGCAGCAGCGCCGGAAGATGCATGTCGCTAAGCTTAACTTCAACTCCTACTACGAGTTTGCCCTGGAGCGTATACCGCAGATCATGAAGGAAGGCAATATCGACTTCGACATCAACAACTTCGCGGCCATCCTCGAACAGTTCTATAAAGGTGGCGAGCTGGAGTATACGCTGAACAACGATGTCGATGCCAGCCTCTTTGGTGAGAAGTTCATCGTCTTCGAGATCGACAAGATCAAGGACGACCCTGTACTCTTCCCGATTGTTGTGCTCATCATCATGGATGTGTTTCTCCAGAAGATGCGCTTGAAGAAAGGCCGCAAGGCCCTAATCATTGAGGAGGCATGGAAGGCTATCTCGTCACCGACAATGGCCGAGTATATAAAATATCTATATAAGACCGTCCGAAAGTTCCACGGCATTGCCGGTGTCGTCACGCAGGAGCTGAATGATGTGATTGATTCCCCTATAGTGAAAGAAGCCATCATCAACAACTCCGACATTAAAATTCTGCTCGACCAGAGCAAGTTCAAGGACAGATATGGAGAGATCAGTGCCATTCTCGGACTGACGCCCGTGCAGAAGCAGCAGATCTTCACTATTAACGCCTTGAACAACCACGAAGGCAGAAACTACTTCAAGGAAGTATGGATCTGCCGAGGTCAGCAGAGCGATGTCTATGGTGTTGAAGAGCCGCCCGAGTGCTACTGGGCCTACACCACCGAGCGTGCCGAGAAAGAAGCATTGAAGGTCTATGAGCGCCAATACGGCGACATCCAGACCGCCATTATGAGAATAGAAGAAGACCGTAAGTCCATGCATATAGGCAAATATCTGGACTTTGCGGTTATGGTCAACAAACAAGGAAAGGTAATGTCATTATGGAAGCAAAACGCATCATGATCCTCGCAGTAGTGCTGACGCTCTCATTGAGCAGCCACGCCTACTATAAGATTGTCTTCGACCCATGGACGACGGGACAGGTCACCGCCAATGCCGGTGCCCAGAAACTCATCGAGAATAAGCACAACGCCCGTCTGGACTCCATCTCTGCCAAACAACGGAAGATTATGGAGTACACCGCAGCCATGGCCACCATCAAGGAACTGTATCAGATGACACTCCAGAATGTGGAGGGGTTTGGCCCTGAGAGTGCCTACTATAAGGAGATCTTCTCCTGTGCCGCCGACATCCTCACTGATGTCCCAGTGGTGCTGAAGGCTATTGCCAAGTCTCCCGTGAAGAACTACGTTCTCTGTCTGAATGAACTCGCCGATGTCACTGTTGAGACCGAAGGACTCATCCATGACTTCAAGACAATAGTCAACAATGGAAAGATCAAGCTGCCCGACATCCCCATCATCAAGAAAACCATCCCTGATGGTGGCGGGCGCTTCAATATGGATAAGAACGACGGCTATAACCTCCTCGACAGATACGAGCGTCTCACTCTTGCCAACAACATCTACAGCCGACTGCTGACGATGAAGTATAAGATGGACGCCATGGTGATGATGTGCCAGTACTGTGGCTGGAGCGATGCCTTCTTTGCTTTGGATCCTGAGAGCTGGGCAGCTTATTTCACCGGTACCAACATGGTCACAGGGCTTATCAATGACTGGAAGGATTTGAGCCTATGAAGACGAGACTGATTACATTGTTGATGCTGATGACAATGGCCATGCCGTCCTTTGCCTTCGATTGGCCCAATGATGCCGGCACTATCGAGGCGCTGATCAGCTTGCATAAGCTCATCAAAGGCGCCGAGGACGATGCCCTTGCCAAGGTCACCGCCAGCTATGGAGAGCAGAGCGTCATCACCAAGGGTGCCACGAAGTACAATGATACGCGCAGCACGCTGGACAGCAAACTCAACAATGCCTACAGCTATGTCATCCTCGCTGCTTCGTTGGCAGGTACGGGGACCGATCTCTACAAGCTCATCGACACCTATTCGAAGTTCACTGCTGATGCGACAAAGACAATGTTCAAGAAGCCGATGATCGCTTGGTATTATGCCGAGGCAAACTATGCCTGCTCCCGTGAGATCAAGAACATTAAGAAGATGTACATCACCATCTCTGCCAGTGGCATCAACGTGATGAAGGCCTCTATGGACGAGAAGCTCGACATGATCAACGAGCTCAGGATGTATATCCAGAACATGCAGGGCATCATCGACCAGGCCTACGCCTGGTGCAGTGTTGTCGCTATCGGCGGTTTCCACTACGACTATATCTGGGACATTCTGAACTCAGACGTCACTGACGCCATCGCCAAGGGTGTCATCGAGAAATGGAACAGTTGACACAGAATTGATAGTACAAAATAAGATAGAACAAAATACAATAGGATATGGAACTGCTCACATTCAAGCCCTTCACCTCTACGGATGAGCTCCGCGCAGCGCTTCTCGACAGAGGCTGTGAGGATGCAATCATCCTCCTTGACCCCGACTATGCTGATGCCGTTATCGGTATCGACGATGAGGGGCGGGTTATCTATTCCTATGACCTCATGGTACAGAGCCTCTGCCTCACAGATGGTATGACTGAGGAAGAAGCAGCCGAGTATATCGACTATAACATCCTGCGCTCCCTGCCCTATATGGGCGAGAAACATCCACTGGTCATGTACAGCTTGGACAGCCCTGCCCCTTGTACTGTAGATAACAATTAATCATTTAGCACTATGAGACAACTATTGATATTCACGATGATACTCTTTTCCCTATCGGTAACTTGCCAGGCGCAGAAGATAACCCATGACAAGCAGAAGGAAAAGCAGTGGCGGAGCATGGAAACCGGTCCTTGGGACTTTGCTCCCGACTGGTACTACTACTTCCTGCATAAGGACTATAGCGGTGCCTACCTCAAATGGGAGTGGCACGGCTTCAAGTCCGGCTACAGGGTTCACTTCGATGAGAAGCGCTCCCACAGCAAGACTATCATGCCTCGTCGTACAGCTGCCGAGTATGAGCAGCAACAGAAGTTGAAGAAAGCCGAGGAGGAACGCCAGCAGATAGAGCCCCTCTATAAGGAGGAGCTCGAGCGTGAGGCTGACCGTGCCGTCGACCTTGTTTACGGCAACTACAAAGACGATTTCAACCGCATGCAGGACAACATCGCCGAAGGGCTGACCTACTGCCTGACCAAGAGCAAAGGCAAGCTACAACCCCAGGTCGATGAGCTGCAGCGACAGAACGAGATCCTCACCAGCAGCATCGCCTACATCCATAAGTCAGGCTACAAACAGGGACTTCCCAACGCCAAGCGGGAGAAGGCATACGCCGACTACAAAAAACAGATGGAGGAGCTTGTCAGCCGTGTCGCTCACCTCGTCGGCATGGCACAGACACATTATTAGCCTCCCCCGGCCCCTCCGGTAGGAGGGGTGTAGTGAGATTGAGAATATTGATATTTATTTCCCGAAAGAAAAGAACATAACGACTATGGCAAGACAAGGCAAAAGCTATATGCAGATCGCTGACCAGTGGCGCAGAATCACAGATGAACTGGAACGGCGCAGCGGTGGCGTGAAGTACATCATCCATGGTGACCAGAACATTGCGCTCTATGAAAGGGCGACGGAGGCTGCTGCCCGATATACCCGCAACATTGAGCACACCCCCGAGGGCTTACATCCTCTCCCTAATGGTGAGGGCGAACGGTTCCTCAACAAGGTCTTCCCGCGCAGCATCTATATGGCTTCGGAGAAGAAGGTAGAGGTGGTGGATGCCCAGCAGGCAAAACGTCCTCACTTCGAAGACGCCGCGGTCTTCAAGATGAAAGACGGCAGCTATGCCGTCCGCGGTGCTTATGAAGGTCAGCACCTCCAACCGAAGATACTTTCCGCTACGGATGTGAAGATGTACAAGAGTGTGGACGGGCGTGCTGCCAAGGATGCCGTCCTGCAAGGTATCATGGCTCGCCGCTATGTCAAAGAGATCAATCGTCAAGGGCAGAACATCAAGAATGGACTGTCTCTGTAAACAGATAACGAAACGAACACATTATGTTGGATTTACTACTTTCTATACCTGACATGCTTCTGACGATGGGCCTTCCCGCCATCGACCAGAGCCTGGACAAGCTGCTTGCCGCCATGGAGACCTTCCCCAAGGCAGCTCTCATGGGTGATGCCGTCGGCTTCGCCCGTGTCATCGGTCTCTGTCTCGCTCTCTGCATGGGCAGCTACGAGTGTTGGATGATGATGCTCGGCAAGCGTGGCATGGACGTGATGAAGCTCCTCCGCATCGTCGGACTGAGCATGTGTATCACTTCCAGCACGTGGATCTGCAACCAGCTCCTCATCCCCGGCAAGGCTTTGGAGAACACCACCAAGACCATGGCCGAGACGAAGAACAAAGAGGTCGCAGCTTTGGAGCTGAAGGTTGCCGAGAAACAGGACGGCTACCTCAAACGCCTTCGGGCTATCCAGGATAGCCTCTCTACTGCGAAGCAGGTGCAAGCTATTGGTGAAGATGCCCACTGGTGGGACAAACTCATCTATAATATGCAGAACCTCGGCGACACCATCAATGATTATGCCCAGCGTGCTGCCGTCCTCACCGAGACCAAGGCTTCCGAATGGATCAACGACATCATTAGGTTCATCGGCGAGCTCATCTTCCAGATGTCCTACTATGGCATGCTTGTCGCGCAACGCATTTTCCTCACGATTATGGCGATGTTTGCCCCAATCATGTTTGCCATGAGCCTTGTCCCACCGTTCAGTAATGCCTGGTCCTCGTGGATGAGCAAATATCTTTCCCTATCGCTATGGGGCTTCGTCGTGTACATGTGCCTGTATTATATCGACTTCATCCTGATGTACAATCTTCAGGAGGACATCACCGCCTATGACGCACTCTTGAAAGGTAATGTCACCAGCTGGAGCAGCATCGGCGCACTCGGCCTACAAGGTATCGGCTCGAACTGTATGTATGCCATGGGTATGCTCGTCGGTGCCTATGTCATCCGCTTCGTCCCCGAGGTCGCCTCGTGGCTTATCCCCGGTGGTGTCAGCAGTAGTGCCGCACAGACCGCAGGTGCAGTTGCCGCAGGTATGGTTGGTGGTGCAGCTTCTGGTGCAGCTACTGGTGCGATGACCGTAGCCAGTGGAGCCGTCATGGGCAGTGCAGCCGTCATCGGTGCCGCTCAGCAGGCCCATAGCGATGGTGGTGGCATCCTCCGTGAGGTCGGCCGTACTGTTATGTCCCAGACGCCTATTGGCCAGTCTTACAGCCGAGGCGCAGACAGTGCCCGCTCGATGAACAATGTCGGTACCAGCGACAGCAACTACACCCGTGGCGGCACATCCGCAGGTACAGGTGCAGGAGGTGGAGCCAGCACCAACACCAGTGACCGTAACTACGATTACGACGAATAACTCTCAAAACGACAACGCACTATGCTTATACAAAGTCTTGAACAGAAGACACGACTGGCTCTGGCCACCGTACTGCTCGCCATCGCGGGCAGCACGGTCGTCTGTGCCTTCACCATATACTATGCTGCGAAGCTCATCACCGAGGAGCGCCAGCAGATCTATCTCATCGACGGCCAGATTCCGTTCCTGGCAGAGCGGTCGAAGCAGGAAGCCAACTTCGTGATGGAGGCGAAAGCCCATATCCAGCTCTTCCATCAGTACTTCTTCAACCTGCCGCCCGATGACGACTATATCAAGTGGACGATAGGCAAAGCCCTGTATATGGCTGATGCCACTGCTATGAAGCAGAAGCAGGCCATGGAGGAGAACGGTTTCTACTCAGATATCGTCTCTTCCTCTGCTGTCTGTACTATCATCTGTGACAGCATCCATCTCAACGAGGAGACGCGGAAGTTCACCTACTATGGCACGCAGTTGATAAAGAGACGCAGCCGTGATCTGAAGCGAAGCATCGTCACCACCGGTGAGATCGAGAACGTCCCGAGGACGCAGAACAATCCACATGGACTGCTCATCACTCACTGGCGTACCCTCCAGAACAAGGACCTCGATTACTAAGCCTCTCCCGTCCCCTCCGATAGGAGGGGTGCTAAAGCGATACCGAGGAACAACCATAAAGTTCAATGTTCAAAGTTCAATGTTCAAAGTAAAATGAGAAAACGATTCAGAAAGGCAAAACAGAGACGTGACGAGCAGATAGCCCGCCACACAGCCGGGCTCCTGAACAAGCTCTTGGAGAAGGCACGACTCCGTGAGCGCATTGCACAGGCAAACCGTTGGGCAGCGTGTCACCGCAAGGGGACGCTCTGCTGGACGGTGGGCCTGCTCAGCTTCTTCCTTATCATAGGAATAGCCATGACTGTGAACGACATCAACCGCTCGCAGGAAGAGACCTCCCAGCAAGGTGACGGCCTTCATCTCGATGGTATAGCCAATGTCCGTCCGATGTTCGACGGCTTCCATCGCATCCAGAATGCCAAGAACTACCAGGACGGTCAGGTCACCGGCATGATCAGTGACGGGCAGCGTCTTAAACGCGAGCTCGACTCCCTCGTTGCCATGCCATATAAGACCCATGACGACTCCGCCGCCATCATCGTCAAATACCATCAGCTCGAATATATTGTCAAACAAATAAAGAAAGAGAAGCATGAAACTGAATAAGATTAACTTCAAGCAGCCGAAGTACATCCTTCCGCTTGTCACGGTGCTGCCTGTGCTTTTCCTCGTCCATACCATCGCCAACTTCACCGGTAATGGAGATACAGCCAATAAAGGTGTCGTCACGGACTCCATCAACATGTCCCTGCCCGACGCCCGCGAAGGCGGCATTGCCGATAAGATGTCCGCCCTCAACGATCGTCTCAGTGAGGACGGCGCCTATACCGCCATCGATGGCATCGGTGATGACGAGCAGCAAAAAGACTCCACGCGCAGTGGCTACAGCGAGGCCGAGATGGATGACATCGACAAGACCAATGCCGAGCGCCAGCGACAGCAGAAGGCCATGGAGGATATGCAGCGCAGCCTTGCCGAGAGCAGGAAGCACATCAATTCATACGCCGGAGGTGGCAGTGGTGGTGGCAGCTATGGTCGTGGACATAGCCAGAGTGACGATTATGACGACTATGCTAAGGAGATCGAGGCTATCCAGCGCCGTAGCGCTGCCCGACAGAAAGCCTACAACGATGCACTGGGCATGAACAGTGACGAGGGCTATGGCTCATCCGGCAGCCCTTCCTCTGCCAATGGCTCATCCTCGAAGAATGCCCGCAACAGCAAGAACGGTAAAGGTAGCAAAGGTGGTTCGACCGATGCCACGCCCGAGACCGCTCTTGTCTATAAGGTGCAGGATCAGAATGCCGGTAAGTTCAACACCATAGGTACAGAGTCCAGTGTCGACGAGCCCCTCATTAAGGCGATGATCGACAAGACCACCAAAGCCCATGAGGGAACAAGATTGCGGTTCAAGCTCCTCGACGATGTCACCATCAAGGGCACGAAGCTGAAGAAGGGCACCTACCTCTATGGTATCGTCACTGGCTTTGGTCAGCAGCGTGTGAAGGCCGAGATCACCAGCATCCTCGTGAAGAACAAGTTCATCCGGGTTAGCCTCTCCGTCTACGACAACGACGGCATGGAAGGCTTCTATGTGCCTGAGTCAGCTTTCAGGGACATGATGAAGGAGGCCGGAACCCAGGCCATGCAGAACAATATCACCTTCGATACCGGTGGTGGCTATGAGCTTAGTGGCGAGGCTGTCGCCCTCCAGGCACTGCAGAACATGTACTCGTCTGCTTCCAACGCTGTTGCTGGCAACATGCGCAAGAACAAGGCCCGCATCAAGTACAACACCATCGTCTATCTCATCAATCAAGCCTCCCCCGACCCCTCCGATAGGAGGGGCGACTAAACCGCATACAGAAGAATAAATACTATCGCAAATGAAGAAGATTATTTTATCCCTATTGGCTACGGCAGCCATAGCGCTGCCAGCAGCCGCACAGAACCATACCGCCAGCTGTGACACCACTGTCAAGACCCGGTATATCTATAACCCATCCAAGGATCCCTCGGCATACGGACTACCCGTTCGCCGTCAGGCCATCTATGTCAACGAGGATGTCACGACCCATATAGTGATGCCCGAGAACATCAAGTTGGTCGACATCTCCACCAAGGACATCATCGGCAACCAGTGCTCTGATAATATCGTCAGGGTCAAGCCTGCCCACCGGATGATGCCCAACGAGCTCCTCGGTACTATCACCGTCATCGGTGAGCGCCACCTTGCCCAGTACAATGTCATCTATGCTGCCGGTCCTAACAAGGCTGACGCCTTGTATAATGTGCAGCAGGAAGACATGAAACGCTACAGCAACCCGCAGGTCGGCATGCCTGAGGGCACGATGGCCCGCTATGCCTGGGCTATCTATGGAACCGGACGGAAGTTCTTCGACCTCCATACCAGCGCATACGGCATCCGTGCCGTCGTCAACAATATCTACAGCATCGACGACTACTTCTTCATTGACTTCTCCCTCTACAACTCCACGAAGGTCAAGTACGACATCAACGAGATCCGGGTCAAGCTCACTGACAAGAAGGAGACCAAGTCCACGAACTCGCAGACCATCGAGCTCCAACCCGTGTTTACGTTGAACAAGGCCAGCAGCTTCAAGAAAGCCTACCGCAATATCCTTGTCCTGAACAAGCTCACCTTCCCCGATGAGAAAGTGCTGACCTTGGAGATCAGCGAGAACCAGATCTCCGGCCGTGTCATCTATCTAAATATCGACTATACGGATATTCTGCATGCCGACGGCTTCAGCAAGGAGCTCATGAAGAGCCTGGAGAAGCCCGATGACTGGTACACCTTCCGTTTCAACACCCTCAAATAACGCACTGCGATGAAGAAGCACCTATATATAATAATGTGTATGCTCATGTTGTCGGTGACCGCATGGGCAGGTGAAGGTGACCAGCATGTCACTGTCAATGCCGGATTTCTTTTCAACTCCACGCTGAACGCCTCTGTCGGCTACGAGAAGGAGCTGAAGTATGGCGATGCCATCGAGCTCTTTGCCGAGGCCGGTGACCGCTGGCATAAGGACCCGGTCTGTGGCAAGGTCTGTAATGAGTCTTTCTGGAAGGCCTACTATTGGGATGGCGGTATCGTATACAAAAAGAGCATGAAGAAGTATAAGAACTCACTGCTCCGTTTCCGCTTCGGTCCCGTCTTCGGTGCCCACACCGGCGACTACTTTTTCGGCCTCGATGCTGGCTTTGAGTACAGTTATATCTTCCCTAATGAGATCCGGTTCACCGTCACCCAGAAGAACAATGTCAACTTCCTCCACGGCGACAGCTTCCGTAATGGCTTGCTCGTCGGCGTGTCGATCCCGTTCTAAACAGTCAAGCTATGAAACAGATACGCAAGATTCTCTATAATGCCTGGACGATGGCAGCCCTCTCGATGCTTGCCGCCGTCGTGGGCGTGCTCACCTCCTGTGAGGAGCACAGTGACATCTATGACAACACCCTGAAGGTCGGCAACATCTACCTCTCCAACGACCGCGTCGTCAGTCCCGAGGGCTATAACCCCGACACCGATGATGCCGTAGGCGTCATCTTCTATGTCCATGAGGACACCACCCTTGTCGTCGGTAAGCAGGAGATGGGAAATTATATCTATAGTGACAGCCTCGGTACCATCCCGAATGTTGTCAATGACGCCATCAGCCTCTCGGGCATGCAGAACACTGCGGCCATCCGCGCTTCGGAGTTCGCCAAGCATTTTCCTGCGCTCACGGCGCTGGAAACATATACTTCGAAGGTCACGGGCTGGAGCTTGCCTGCTGCCGGTGACCTGAGAGCCTTGTCAGCCACCCTTGGCATGGTCAGCCGCCCCATGTCACTCATCGGTGGTGATGATTTCTCTCGGGAACAGTACTTCAGTACGTCCCAGGATGGTACTTCATCATCAACAGAGCAGGAGAACTATTATACAGTCAGTCTGCCCACTGGCAGTGTTATCTCCTCTCATAAATGGGAACCCAGCAGAGTTCGCCTTATTCTTTCAATAACCAAATAACAATTACACTATGGAAAAGGATATTATCATCTATAGTAATCCCCAGTTTGGTCAGATCAGAACTATGACTGATGGGAAAGGAGAGCCATTATTCTGTGCTAAGGATGTAGCAGAAGCTTTGGGCTATTCAAACTCCAGAGACGCTATAGCCAGGCATGTTGATGCAGAGGACAAAACCACTGTCGTGATTCACGACGGCGGTTCAAACTATAAGACTCAGGCTGTGTTCATCAATGAGTCTGGGCTTTACTCGCTCATCCTCACATCCAAACTCGAAGGAGCAAAACAGTTCAAGCATTGGGTCACTTCTGAAGTGCTACCTGCCATAAGGAAGCATGGAGTGTACTCCATGTATGGGAGGCAGATCTCTATGTATGATTTAGAGTGCGTAAAACGTGCTTTCGTAGTGCTCAACATTCAGAACAAGGATCTCAGGGAAGAAAATGAATGTCTGAAACAGCAGTTGGAGGAGGCATCTGACAAAGTCCAATATTGTGACCGCTGTCTGCAGAGCAAAGATTGCCTAACTATGACTCAGGTGGCTCAGTCCGTACAGATGACCGTCCATGAGCTCACTCATAAGCTCCTTAGCCTGGGTGTCATCTATAGGCAGAGCGGACAGTACATGCTCTATGCCAAATACAATCGCAGGCAGTACGCCAGCACACGGACAGAGCCTATCAAGTACAAAAATGGCAATATGGGTACCAACACATATCTTGTATGGACACAAAAAGGAGCCCGCTTCATACAGGAGATGTTCAACTGCAAGCAGCTGTCCCTTTTCGACGAGAACTGACAGTACAAAGTGAACGCCAACATCGAATAGTAATCGTATAATCAAAGAATATAGCCATGCCCACAGAAGAGACCCGCGAGCAGCAACAGATGTATAACACCTTCCGCAGCTGCATCTATCTTTTTCTAATTCTGGAGCTCTTCATGAACCTCCCCGTCACCTCCGACAACCCGCTGACGAAGTGGTTGTTGGAGCTGATCAGCCGTTTCCGTGTCTTCAACAGTGTCACCAGCTGTAAGGTCATGGAACTTATCTGTATCGGTATCACCTGCATTGGAACCCGGGCGAAGAAGAGCCTGAAGTTCAACATGAAGACGATGGTCATCTATCCGACGGCCAGCGGCGTTGCCCTCATCTTCCTCTGCATCTGGCTGCACTATGGCCAGTGGGGAGGCTATATGGCTAGCTATCCCGTCAACCGCTGCCTCTATGCCCTTTGCTCCGTCCTGGGTACGATGCTTGTGCACCAAGGACTGGATGCCATTGCCCGCTACTATAATATGAAGGTTGGCGAGGACAGATTCAACTTCGAGAACGAGAGCTTTCAGCAGAGTGAGAAGAAGGTGGAGAACGACTACAGTGTCAATATCCCCATGATCTACTACTTCAAGGGAAAGATGCACAAAGGTTGGATCAACATTATTAATCCCTTCCGTGCTACGATGGTACTCGGTACACCTGGATCAGGTAAGTCTTTCGGCATCATCGACCCGTTCATCCGCCAGCATGCTGCCAAGGGCTTTGCCATGATGGTGTATGACTATAAGTTCCCGACGCTGGCCAAAGAACTGTTCTATCAATACTGTAAGAACAAACGCTATGGTCATCTTCCCAAGGACTGCGCCTTCAACATCGTCAACTTCACCGATGTGGAGTACTCGAACCGTGTGAACCCTATCCAGCGACGGTATATTCCTGACCTTGCAGCAGCCTCCGAGACCGCTGCCACCCTCATTGCCTCCTTGAACAAAGGAGGTGGTGACAAGAAAGGCGGCTCCGATGACTTCTTCACGCATTCTGCTGAGAACTTTCTGGCCAGCATCATCTACTTCTTCGTCAACTTCCATCCTGTTGGCTTCCGCAAGGGAGAGAAGCTACGTCATTATGTAGCGTGTGATGGTCAGAAGTTACTAATTGAGATCCGTCATTGGCAGGATTATGTGGCCTTGGATGATAATGGACATGTTGTTCTGGATTTTGTCGACCACGACAGCAAAAACCTCTCCACCGATGCCGATGGCATGTTCGTTGACCTGAATGGCTTGGAGTACGATAATAAGGATGGCAAGCACATCAAGATCACAGATGAGTGGTATGAGGATAAGCTTGGCAATAAGGTCGAGCCCGAAACCATCACCGGTGAGTACAGCGATATGCCCCATGTCCTCAGCTTCCTTGGTCAGAGCTATGACGACGTCTTCGACATTCTCATGCAGGACGAGAAGATCATGTCGCTGATGGCTCCTTTCCAAAGTGCCTATCAGAATAAGGCCATGGACCAGTTGGAAGGTATGGTCGGTACGTTGCGTGTCAGTGCCGCGAGACTTGTTTCCCCAGAGGCTTACTGGGTGTTCACCGGTGATGACTTCGACCTGAAGATCTCCGACAAGCAGCATCCCTGCTACCTCGTCATTGCCAACGACCCGGAGAAGGAACAGGTCATCGGCTCGCTGAACGCCCTGATCCTGAACCGCCTCGTAACAAGAGTCAACAGCAAGGGCAACCTCCCTGTGAGCATCATCGTCGATGAGCTGCCAACGCTCTACTTCCATAAGATTGACCGCCTGATTGGTACAGCCCGCAGCAACAAGGTCAGTGTGACGCTCGGTTTCCAGGAGCTCCCTCAGCTTGAGGCCGACTACGGCAAGAACGGCATGCAGAAGATCATCACCACCTGTGGTAACATCTTCATGGGCGCAGCCCGTAACAAAGAGACTCTCGAGTGGGCCCAGAACGATGTCTTCGGTAAGGTGAAGCAGACCAGCCAGTCCATCACCATCAACGACCAGAAGGTATCTACCTCTATTAGCGAGAAGATGGACTACCTCGTCCCCGCAGCTAAGATCGCAGACATGGCCACTGGCTGGCTCGCCGGTCAGTCTGCCCGTGACTTCACCCCGACGGATATGAAAGCCTTCGACAGTATTAATCTCGAGGACAGCCCTGAGTTTGAGACCAGCAAGTATTTCTGCAAGACCAACTTCGACATGAAGCGCATTAAGGATGAGGAAAGTCACTATATCAATCTCCCGAAGAAGTATGCCTTCAAGGACCAGCGGGAAAAAGAGATCATGCTTGGCCGGAACTTCCGTAGAGTTAATGAGGAGGTGAAGTCCATGATAGAAGATTTGCTTGGCAAGCTATCTTCCTAGTCTGACACAATCCTTACACAAATATCATTTGCCCTAAGTCTATGGCAAATGATATTTTTCCCTTGCTGCATAGAAAATATGCATATTCTCTGTATCAACCTATGTTTAATTGATATTTCTTAATAAATGACCACAGGTTATTACCGACCTTTGTTTTATGTTCTTTGTCTATGTCGGACAATGGATCGCAATTAGCAATAAAGTCGCCAAGGTCACGCAATGCAATAGCTGCATGTCGTCTGATAAAGGGAATTGCATATTTCCTAAGTTCCGGAACAATATCCAAATAAGGCCTAACTAGGTCTATAGCTTCAGAGATTATCCAGAAATAGCATCTATTCTTTTCTTCCAGATGTGAAAAATATTTTCTAAACTCCTCTATTTGCCATTGTTCATAGTGGTTGAGCACACTACATAAGTCATATAAAAACAAATGCCAATCACGCCCGCATCCACGTTCAATTAATGTGACGGGCGAATATTTGGTATTGCGCTTGCCATTGTTTTGCGCTATTCGAATTTGTGTCAATACATCATACCCACCTTTGATGGAAGCAAGCGAATAAGGTAGCAACTTAACCCCCTTTATCGCGACCTGCGCCGCCAAAAATTTCCATTGTTCGCCCGGCCATGATTCATGCGATTCCACTTGCACAGAAAAATCTCCGACCTCGAAGTTGGCAGTATGATCTTTATTATCGCCAAGTGACCATTCCTCCAATACCTTCTCGCAGTCTGGGCCAGCAGCAAGCGTGAAAACATTAGTGCTATGATTAAAATATAAAGTCATCATCCTATACGTATTTAAAGAATTTTGAGTCAACTCAGATAGTCGTGCTCAATCATAGGCAGAACAATTTCCTCAAACAGGGTTCTGATTTCCTGAAGAGAGATGTCCAATGGTCTCGTCTCATGAGCTGCAAGGTTTCGTTGCGAATTCATCTTGCAGTAGAAGCTGATCATATTCATCTCAACATTACGGAACCGAACCAGTTTGTTGTCAAGGTGATAATAGAAGTGAACGGCAGCCTCTACGAGCGACAGCCTATTATCTTCGCCATTTTTGTTTTTTATTTCTGCAGGATCCCATCCCATGTTGTTACCGGTTGTTGGCGAGCCTATCTTGAAGTCATCGTTGTACGATCCTTTCTCTCCCCGCTTGTAGAGCATGGAGTTTAATGTATATGAAGGTATCTCTTCTTCGCCTTTGAACAGTTTGTCTTTGGTCGGGAAACGGAATTTTTGCCGAGCCTTGACATAATCCTGTGTAAACACGATGAGCTTCAATAACAGAGATTTCAAGGACCTGGTCTTAGGGACGGATTTGTCCTGTATCAACTGGTCGATGAAAGCGTCCAATTCACCAAATACAACAGGTATGGCATTCAGGCGATGGATATAATCTCTGATGTAGGACTGAGACATAGCGTCTTTTAGCAAGTTGACAAACTCCATGTAGTTCCGGAGCGTATCACTACGAGAGTAATTCAGGTCAGGAGACTCCTTGACAACATAGCCGAATGCTCCGTTCCTTTCCGCAAGGGCAAGGTTCCATACTTTATTAGAAGCTGTGAACACGATAATCTTGTTGGCCTTATTGCCCTTATCCTTATAATCCTTGTCATTCCCCAAAAGATAGCTAATGACCTTTTGCCCCGTAAGATCTTCGGCACGCATCTTGGGGTTGTTGTCAGTCTCATGCAGGCGCAGGTCTACCAGATAGCAGTCGGCCGGATGACAATCGGCAAAAGACCGTATATGTTCAATCAGTTCCTCTTGTGAGTAAGACTTGCTGAAGTCGTGATAGCATATGAACTTAGCCTCGTTCTTTTCAAAGAGCTTACGCAGGATAGATTCCCACCCTTTTTGGTACTCATCGTCGATATATACAATGGTCTTGTCTTTGATACCTTGTATACGCCAAGAATACTTTTTGTTCTTGGAAAACTTATCATGCTTGCCATACCGGGCTTCCAGATATTTGAAATACAGCGTGAGCTTGAAGCCATCGTCAGCCACCTTAGGCTCGTCGCCCTCCCAATCGATCATGGAAAGCCACCTGTGAATAGCCCATTTATTGGCGACACTGTGGTTGTCGCCAATATCACTAGGAATATTCATATGGACACCTGCAAGGTCCTTGTGGAACTCCTTCTCATTAGTTTGTGTAATGTGGCATAAGGAATCAGCAAGCGCTTTTTGCTTGACAGATATGACGCACACACCCTTTGTACGGAGTATGTCTGCACATTCGACTTTGTACATTTGCCGCCACTCTGTGGTAACTCCATAGATAAAAATTGGCGTGTAGCGATTGACAGTCTCGGTGAAGCGTATATGCATGGCAAGACGCAGACCAAGAAAGTCAGACCAAACAGGACCGAAGCAAAGCGGGATGTAGATAACATCATACTTCGAATTCGTAAACCATTCTTTTACAAGTGCATCAAGATGAACGTCAGTTACTTCTCGGTCAAAGCCTGCCTCCCAACTGTCTTCTATGACACAATTTCTGAAAGGAGGGGTTACTGCAGTAGGATAGTTCGCAGCAAAGAAAACTTTCTCTGAGTTGTCGATCGTCTGGTCCTCCAGATCAGTATCTATGATCTCTTCATACCTACTGACGAGCTGTTTGTCCAGCTCGTAGTTTTCGCCAAAGAGCAGATATCTCAAGTTAAGGTCTCCCTCGCGATAATGCCGGGCAAACGTTTCGAGATTGGCATAGAGTACTTCCGGTCCCAAAGTACACAACTTTTCATCGTCATCAATCCACCTTGATTGGATGCTGCCGCTGAAGTGAGCGACATATATTGAAGAAGCTTTCTCCTTTATGACCTTCTCGATGCTAAGCAACTGGTCATAATTTTCCTGAGGGACAATGTCATGAAAAGACTCATGATAGAGAATCACATTACCATCGGAAACGATAGCGTTCATCTCCGTCTTTAGGCCCTCAAAAGTATGTATAGTGCAAATGCAGTCAGCGAATGAAGAGAATGTCTCCGATTCCCAGCCATAATCCCGTTGCCTGGATACTTTATCGTCAATAACGTATATCATAATCTAAAATTCCAAAATGTATTTTACACCTGAGACTTTATCTATCTTTTGCCTTCTACCACCTGTGGGTGACCACAGGTCGACGCGAAAATACTGCTCACTCCCGAAATCGGCCTCGATATACAAGTTGCAGATGCCATTGATGTTTCTATTAACCAAAAGGCCTAGATCATCACCTATACGAGAGGCTGATGAGGGAGGCTTGCCATAAATGCTGTTTTTGTGATGTACTGTAAACAAGGTTTTCCCGTTTTCTTCATAGAAAGCCAGCTCTATTTCAGGATGCTCTCCTAGATCTTTCCTTTGTTTCTTGCAACAGATTCTAATAATTCGCCCGTAAGCTGTCAACAGTTTATCCACATCCGTAAAGAGTTCCATATTTTCATTGAACTTATCCTCCTTGAAGGTTATTTGAGCATACATCCCATCCTCGCGCTGCATTTTTCGATTCTTTGTCTCAATAAGCATGCGCAGAGAGTTATCAAGCCTAATATGGAACAGGCTCTTATAATAGAACACCAAGTCGCTAAATGTGGAGACCCGCTTCCCGGTAATGGATGACCGGAAAGGCTTTGCGAGCTTGTAGCCTATGCTCTTCTGTAGCTTAACTATATTTTTCCCTGGATTAGGTATGATTCCGGGATTTTGCTGAGCCCATGCCATGATACTTGCATCGTGCCAGTTGCTTTCCACTTTGTCAATGCCCCATGTAGAACCAGTTCCTTTGCCTCCATAGACATAGTGTATAGCCCTGGCCACCATAAACGATTTCCACACCTCCGGATATTTTATCTCAAGTTTCTTTATTAAGTCCTTCAGTCTGTGTTCAAGCAAGGCTGCATGTTTTACGAAATCATATTGTGTGGTTTTGCAAGCAGCATTGATTTCGTCAATCGTCTCTTGGCTGTCAATGAGGTGGGATGTGTATTTCAAAAATGGGTCCTGGTTGAAACCATAGAGAAAGTCATGCAGCATAGCCGGCGAGTTATATTCCGTTCCCTGTAATGATTCATTTCCTGGAACCTCATGAGTTTCAGCCGTGTCCAGCTGTTCTCTCTGAGTTGTATCTTCCTCATTAGCCAATAGCCTGTAATCCCTTGCAAGTAGCTCATCCCGAAGTTTTCTCTGCTTCGGTGTGAGGTTCTTGTTATTCATCATGAAGCTGATGAATAATTTTATTGCGTTATTATCTTTGTCCATAATATTGAGGCCATTAGTCCTAAACAACTTCATCTTTATTGGAAGCAAGTGCGTTCAAATCAATACCAGTCTTCCGGAGTTGCTCCATAATGTCATCCAAAGACAGCGCTAATCCTGCAGTCTTTTTGACATTTTTCCTCTTATCCTTCGAATTTACCTGCTTCGATTTTGTGATGATTCCGCCATTGAGCCAGTCGCCAAACATTTCGACGGCAGTAGCTAGCCCATCATCCTTCCACAAATTCATCACTTCATCAACCATACTGTGATCAAGTCTGGCATCTGGTATCGGCAGGCTTCTAGAACGCTTGGGCTTGAACTTGGTTATCAGCCAAAAATTCTTGCCCTTCTGACGACATAGCGTAACGAAACAGTTGTCTAATGCATCGCTAGAAATGGTATCTCCAGAAGTGTGGCTGGCCAACGACGGGCACAAGAACTCTTGTGTGACCTTGCTGATGGCAAGTGTCTTGTCAGATCCTGCGATCTTGCATTTTCCGACAAGCTTCCCCTTCGGCGTTACAGCCAGTGTCACCTTTGTCTGAAAGTCAGCCTCGAAGTCGGACATGGAATATGGCTGGACATACGTATATGATTCTTTTTGTAAACCGTCGTCCGTAAACACATTCAGCAGAAGCCTCTGATAACGTTCCAGCAGTTTCTGGTAACAGGCATTATTTGCGCCCTTGACCATCCTGAGAAAATTAAGCTTCCCGTCTATCACGTTCTCCATAACAGGCTCGCCTTTTTTGATATATCCCTTCTCACTTTTGTAGTGAGGATAGAAATAGCTGTAAGCCTTGCCGTAGCCTTCTTTCTCCCACACATGGAGGATGCATCTCAAGTCACGAACATACTTTCTGGAAACATTAACACGTTCGTTGACGGTCAAGCCCGTTACCTCTTGTCGTTGTCCTGTTCGCAAGAGACGAGTTTTCTTCTCATTGAGGACGAACCCCTGACCTGATATGACCTCGCGTACTTCCTTCATGAAGTCTCCATCAGGCTGGAAGATATTGTACATGCTGGAGAAAGTCATATCATCAGCATAACGACTGTAATGAAGCCCATGCCGGCGTGCTAATGCCCTCATCTGCCTGTCCAGCCGATCACATATGGCATTGGTCAGTAATGGTGAGGTCGGTGCCCCTTGGGGCAGAACATTGCCGGTCTTGTCCTCATTCTCTGTGCAGCATAATCCTGCAATCACGCTGGCCACCTCTTTAGTAAAGTTGAAAGGCGGGCATTGAATCCTAGCCCAAACGCGAGCCTGAGGTACGGATGGGAAGAAGTTGCTCAGGTCGAGATTAAGGACATAGTGCTGACCGATATGAGGCGCGGCATTGTCAACAATGGACCTGCCTTCGGTGAATCCCATCGCCGACGGCCCTGGGATGTATACAGCCTTAAGCATGATGTTCAACAGCCGAAGTAAGACACCAAGTTGTCGTGTGGGAGCATTGATTTCACGCTGCCCACCGCTCTTCTTTCGAATATGGAAGGTATGAAACCTGTTGGATACATTCTTGCTGTATGCGAAATACAGGAGCTGCTTACGGGTGACAGGAGCCTTCACATTGCTGAACTCATCCTTTTTGATGGCTGTCAGCAGTGAAGCCAGGTCGTCAACCGTCTTGAGCTTCTGTACTTTTGATTGTATCTCTTGGTTTTCCATTACTAGTCAGTTAAAAGAGGCTCTGAAGGATGAAAGCATCACTTTTCTTTGTCTTATATATATAAAAAATATCTAAGCTAAGATAAAATAAATCAGTCCATGACTGTAATATAATATCTCACGTTGTTTATCAATTCTTTTTTTGGAAGAATGACATCCGACGATAACATCGGACAGAATCAAAATTTGTCTGCTTTCAAACCTTCAAAGACCTCTTGTTTGTTTCAACGATGCAAAGATAAACATTAAATACGAAATCTAGCTTCGCAGTTTTATATATTTTCTATGCATATCGTCAATTTCCTTAAAAATCTCATCTTGCAGCGTCTTTGGACTAAGCACCAGTATCCCTCCGAAGTTAGAACAGAGCTCACGGCGGAGTTCGAAGTTGTCAAGCGTATAGAGACGGATGAAATGCCCTCCTTGAAGATCTGGGTATTGTTTGCGGAGGAATATTTCCTCTTCACCAGTCACATTCTCCTGGAACCGCACGATATGCTTGGTCTCAAGATAGGGAAAGGTCTTGTCGTCGGCCCATAAAGTCACATATTGAAACTCCTCACCTTTAGTCAATGTTACGCCGACAATATCCTTGAACCGCAAGGAGAGGTCCTCATTGCAGGGCTTATACTTGACTTTGGGCTCCACCTTAATATCTTCTATGCGGTCCAAGGGGAAGTTGACGATGAAGCCATCGCTGTCTATACCGCCTATGAGATACCATCTGCTGTTATACTGCTTCAGCAGGTAGGGGTGGAGAAGATGGTTCACCATCTTCTTATTATATGGATGGTATTTCACCCATATTACCTGCTGGTTGCTGATGATGTCGAACAGCAGGCCTATCAGATTGGAATTCTGCAGATATGGTGCATTGGTAAAGCTGAATACCTGCGGCCGCTCTTCAAGGTGAAGGCCGATTGTGTATCGCTTCAAAAGCTCGAAATGCTCCAGGCCATCGAACTGACCAAGAGAGCTCAGCACTTCATAGAGCAGGCGACGTTCCTCACCTGACAATTCTATGTTCAGGATAGAATAGCTGGAGTCCGTATAATACCGGTACCAACCCTTGGTCTGGATAGGAGCTTCGAAAGGTTTACACATCATGTCATTGATATCCTTCTGAATCTGCCGCTGTGTGACAGCCTTATCCTCATCAAGGCGTTTGTTCACCTCAATGGTAAGCGATGTGGTCGTCAGATCCCGGCGAGTTTGAAACAACTCGTCAAGAACCAGATATCTGGAATATGCATCTTTGTTTATTGCCATAGTGCTAATGTTGTGCTGCAAAAATAATCATCAATTACGAAGTCTTTGTTCGCAAATATTTATTTTTGTCTTTTACATTCCAATGCGTGATATTTATTTTGCCAGTACAACGAGCGGACGGAGAGTTCATCACCCTCGCTTATGCCGTTAAGCATAGATTCGGGGATATAGCAGTCACCGACAAACCCAAAACGTTTGCCCTTTGCGTTGAAAGACAGTCGGACAGGCCCCGTGATGTCCTTCACTCGATCCATCGTCTCTTCAGTCGTTGCGATATGCAGGATGTTATGGTCTATCCTTTGCTTTTCAATATTCCTTACCCTTACCTCCGTCACCTCAACGATCAAACCCACCTTAGGTTTGAAAGGCGTCTCGCGGAACAATACGACACAGTCAGCACCATCTGCAAAGACAAGATGGAAGAGCTTCTTTTCTATGTTGATGTTATCAACCACCGCCAGCCGCTTTGGGAACTCGGATAGGCAAGCGTCACGTTCCACTGGTTTCATCATAACCGCCTTCAGTTTGTCTTCCACTTTGAAAAGCGTGACTTTGTAATAGTAGTTGAACTTTTTGTTCTCAAGACGCTGAAGTTTCCGTTGGTTGACGGACACCGTGTCGCCCTTTGGCGAGATCAGTCTTGCCTTAGGCTTCCCATCCTTGTTATTATAGAGTGACTTGACGACCATCATAGTCGCCGGGAGTGAAGAATAGATCATCTCCTCGATAGCCTGACTACCTTCCTCATAGAGGCCGCGGTTACTCTTGGCTGCAACTGTTCCTTGTGGGATATGATTCTGTATAGCTTCATAGTCCTGGCTGATACGAAAGCCGTCTGCCACTTTTTGCTTGAGGTATGCATCGAGCTCGTATTGTGCGGCAGAGAAGTTCTTTTCACTAATCAGGATTGAGGCGAATTTCAGACGGAGCACGCCAATATACTGTTCCTGCTCCTTCCCTGCAGAAAAAAGTCCCTTGCAGACTGCCGAGCGCTGCAAGGTTTTTTCTTCCACCATTTCAGATAACTCTTTCCAGAGATAATAATCGTTCTTGGTGCATAGCAAACGCTTGTACTCCTCTATAGCTTCTTCTTTTTTTCCTTTGGCAAACAGATATTTGGCATAGTCCCTCCTATAGAAGTCTTTCTCAGGATAACGGTTAATGGCCTCTTTCAGGAGAGTGACGAAACCGTCGGCATAGTCTGCCCTTAGTGTCTTGCAGGCGCCTGAGTAAGCTGAGACAGTCCTTTGCACCAGCGACGGGTACTTCTTATCGTCTTTCTGTTCCTCTTCCCAATCTTGGTCCATAAAGTTGTTAAGTCCCCATTTGGGCAGCCAGCTATATATAAGCTCCGCATGGTCCGTACAACTATAGAGTACAGAACGAAGGATCTTCGAGTGATATTCGTTGCAGATGCTCACGCCTTCCACCTTATCCATGTAGTCACCCATCAGTTTACGTTCCGCGTTGCCATGCCCAGATTCTTTCGAAATGCGGTAGATACGATTATAAAATGATGAAGAAAGCGTCCTTTCTATGAACTTTTCTCTATCTGGTAAAATGTTCTTCATCTCATCCAGGCTAGAACCCATATCAAAGCAACGCTCAACGATCCTAGTAATAAGAGGACGAACAGGTTTTGTCCCGCCTTGTCCATCAGGCATTTCTGAAGGCTGATAGTCTTCATCCCTGAGATTGGTCGTGTCCCATAAACGCAGAAAATCAGGCAGCCGAAAGTCAGGATAGATCTCTGACATGTGTGAGGCCACATTAAGGATCTGGCTATGAAGCATAGACGGCCGTCTGTTCTTCAGTTTCATGTATACGACCAGAACACGTCGGGATTCTATTGAGCCCAGCTGACGATAATTGGCATTAAGGTATCGATAGATGATCCATCCGAAAGTCTCATGAAGAGACTCGTCGAGTTCTCCTTTGTCATAGATTGCCTTCACTTGCAGATAAGGCGACACAACATCAGTCCTGTTTTTTGATAGCTGTTCAGCCTTCTCCACCTCATCATAGTGTGGCATCAACATCGTGTGCAGCCTGTCAAGGTTCTGCGATGCCACGTCGTCATCCTCCATATGCTCTAATGCTTCAGAGGCTTCCTCGTAATACGCTTTGGCTTTATCTTGCTCATTAGCCCGAAATGCATTCATGCATTTGGCCCGCATTACCCAGAAGAAAGCGTTCCATGCCCATTTGTCGTTCACTTCGGAGACATCCTGCCTGGCCAAGGCTTCGGCCTCGTCCAGCTTGCCACTCTTCCTGAGATCGTTTATCTCCCGAAAGTGACCTGGAAAACCATAATCATTATAAACCATTATTGACGAAGTTTTTGTATTAATGAAATGAGTTTGTGGTCATCCTCGCCCAAATCCGAGAAAGGCTTGGCATACGTCACATAGCCTGCCTTGTTGATAAAGAAACTAATTCCCGCATATCGTCCATCCGTTTTAAGGAAATAGTCAATATGATACTGCTGTAGCGACTCGTGTATCTTCGTAACAGTGATGTTCAGCTCAGAGCATAAGGCTCCTACGGTGGCATAGAGCTCCCGAGCTGTGTCTGTGCTAGGCAGATAGTGGAAAGTGCTCTGTAAAGACTGCTCATCATTAAAAATTTGCAGCAGTTCGTCACTTTTCTCTGACATCGTCATCACTTGAGGAGTGAATATAAACCCCTTGTTGTAACGAACATCAACCCTGTACGACGCCTCTCCATCCTCAACATAATAGATTTCTTGCCAAGGTCTGCTAACAATCTTGTTTACCTTATATGACGTACCTTCCATGTTCTCAGCTATCGACCAATATTTCGCCTTTAATGCGTCCGGTGCAGAAGCGTCATGGAAAGGATCATCAGAAACCTCTGTGAAAGAACGGTTTTCCACTTTGAACTTCGTTACTTTTACAACATTTTCCACTCTCAGTTTGCTGAATGTCGTTACGTGTGGCATACTTGCCCCGTATAGACTGCGTGCGGCACGAGTGGTTGTAGTGTAGGTCCAGCGCAGGCTGTCGTCGTTAAGCCCTGTACGCCCGGTGTAGTCGACAAACACCGTATCCCACTCTCCTCCTTGTGATTTATGACCGGTGATGGCATACCCATATTTTACACGCAGAGCAGTGAAATATGGATCATGCTTCAACAATTCCTTGAACTCTTCAGATGTGCGTTTCATCTTCGGATGACGCATACAGAAGTTTACATAGAGCGCCTTCATCTGGTCATAAGTCAGGTTTGGCATTACTGAATCCAGCAAATCATCAATGATCTTACAACTGAAGGTCGTTCCATCATCCAATTGTAGCGTCACATCTCGGAACCGTAACGTTAGTATCTCTTGGGACTTGTTACCATTTCTTTCAACTACAATCTTCGCTGACTGAATTTCCGTTTCTGGCGATACCTCCCGTATAGTAACATAGTCTCCGTTGAGTACGTCAACGCCATCACGGTCAGGACTATAATGGTTGGTCACCACTATCAGCCGGTCACCGACGCGTGGTGAGGAGTAATCTCCGAATACTCTACTGCGTACCATCCTGTTATAATCCCTTGCAGCTCTATTACTATAGGTGATAATGACAGAATGCCCCAGACTTGGATTCGGGAATAGACTGAGCATCTTCTCAGGTATCTCGTTTACTTCTATGTCATTGACAGAAACTGCGTCACGTTCAAAAACAAGTTCATGGCGTTTGGAAGCATGTTCCTTCAGCAGGTCTCTGACCTTCATGGCATTCTTCAATATAAGGCTCTTTTCATCCTGACGAATCACCTCTGTCAACTCATATGAACTTGCCTTATGACCAAGATCCTTGAAGTAGTCCTCGTCCAAAGCACATGATGCCGTCTCTCCTACAGGTGGCAACTGGGCTGGGTCTCCAATAAATATTATCTTGCCTCCATGAAGTATTTGTGCACTTGTCATCAAATCCGAAAGCAGATTCCCTGACCCAAACTGGAATATCTCTCCCTTATGTACTTTGGCCCCCACCATTGATGCTTCATCCACGACAAAAACCATGTCTTGGGGATCCTGCATAAGCTTGATTGGGAAATAATAAGTGAAGTCATCGCTATCTTCCTTGGTCTCCATGTGATCAAGTACATAGATAGCACGATGAATAGTCGATGCAGGATAGCCCGTTTTCTCCCGAAGGACTTTTGCTGCTCGACCAGTGGGCGCACAAAGGATAGCCTTGCGGTTTACTTTTTTTGCCTCCTCTAATATAGCGGAAACAAGTGTAGTTTTGCCTGTGCCAGCATATCCTCTAAGGACAAACTCTCGGTTATCATCTTGTAAGAAATTCCGGATGGCTTGGAGTGCTTCTTTCTGTTGTGTCTTGAGTTCCATCATCATTTTAGGAGTAACGTTGCAAAGATATAATCCAAATGCGAACTGTATATACGCATTTGGGTAACTCTTAAAGATATTTTGCTTTAGATAGAAAGAGTAGGTCTAAGTGCTACAGATAGTTCTCGATGGACGTCAACCTTCTTGTAAAGTCTTCCTTCTTCTCATCCATTGCATGTTGAATTTCATCTTTGAGCATCTGCACCATCGCCTTGGCCACGCTGTTGGCAGCATAGTCCTTGGAGAATAATTTCGGATCCTCGACATCGAAATTCTTGTCCAACAGCGCATCTGCGGAAACGAATTGCGTATAGAAGATGAACATCGGCATAAAGATAGACGACAATACGTTGATACCGTTCTCAATGGCAGATACTTTCTTCTGAGGTAGCCCAAGCTCATCACCGACATCCTTCTGTGTAAGCTTCATCTTCTTCCTTATCTGGGCAAAGCGAGCCCCCAGCTCAGCAATGCTAATCTGTTCGGTTTTATCACTCATATAAGTTCTATCTAAGTTACATTTGCAAATATCGCTAATAATTTTCTAATATCCAAATATGTCAAGACAAAAAATACCAATATTAGGATATAATTAGTAATTTTGCATCAGCAATGAAGAAATATGACCATAATAGTGAGCCAAGACAACTGAGCCTTTTTGGAGATGAAAATGTAGAAAGTCAAGAAGAAGCTGATGAGAAAGTCGATGCAACCTATGATCTGACATCACTTTTTCAAAGATTATCTCAATCTGCTTTCCGTAGCCGTTTTCATCTTACAGCAAAGGAGCGAGCGTATATCGAAGAGAAGGGAATGGCAACCATCCGTCGTCATGCCGAAGATTTTGTGTCTAAGCGTCTGGCGCCTGCTGCTATCCCCAACGATGGCAAGCAGACACCAATGCGCGGTCATCCTGTCTTTCTTGCCCAACATGCCACAGGCTGCTGTTGCCGAGGTTGCTTGAGCAAATGGCACCACATTCAGCCAGGACATCAACTTTCACCAGAAGAGCAGCGCTATGTTGTCGCTGTACTTATGACGTGGATTAGACGTCAACTCAAATCATAAGTTCTTAGCGATTTCTCTTACTCTCTGTACATAGTAAGGGTCACTGGCATACCCGATATTCCTGAGGAAGGCATAGTAGTCCCCACCTTTATATTTATATTGGACATAGTCCCGGTAAGCCTTCACGGACTCTTCCCAACGATCGAAATGGTAGTAACTGCCATCAGAAGGTCTGCGCAGTCCGAAGAGATTGTTGTACTCTGTGCAAACATGGCTACTCATATAGCCCGTCTCCAGAATACACTGAGCCATCACGATCTTCGGAAACTTGATGTCGTACTGTTCCATCACCTTGGCCAGGTTGGCAATATTCAGTTCCATATCTGGCGATACACCGAACTTCAAAAACGCCATCTTATCTTGCAGACCTTTGATATATCTGTTCATGTATGCTATGAACGGCTCCGGATTTATGCTCTTGAATTCCTTCCCATCCTTTTGTCGCCACAGCCGGATGTGAAGATGCTCACCTGTGCTGCGCCCCGTGTTGCCGCTGATGCCTACGACTGTACCGGCAGGTATCTCCGCACCTTTCGTAACAAAAATAGTGCTTAGGTGGGCGTATGTACAGAGAAAGCTCCCATGGTCCAGCACCACATAGTTGCCATAACCACGCTTGCCAAAGTGGACTTCCTTGACGATAGCAGGCAGCATGGAATACACCTTTGAGTGATGGCATTGAAGGTCGATGCCGTCATGGAACTTCTCACACTTCGTAAACGGGTCCTTGCGGTAGCCGTAACCAGAATTCATCTGCAGGAAGTCCAGTGGCAGGCAGACGTTCATTCGTTCTGATAGTAGTCCGAATAGTAGGCTGTCTGTTGCATTGACAAACAGCGGTATGTCTTTCTCTATCTGGATCTCCACCTGCTTACCTCTTCCTGTAGAGAAATACTCCTCGATCTCTTTCTCTTCTGTTTTCTTACTCTGTGGAAGTGCTACGGCTTGTTCAGCCATTCTCTCATCCACTGTGTTCACCTTCTTTTCGGGCTGAATTGTATAAAACTGTCCCTTAGCTGCGACAGAAAACCCTATTAACGTTAAAAGCAAAATTATTCTCATATCAAATATCCTAATAATACCATATTTATATTTATCTTTGCGCAAAGATACGGAAATATTATCATATAACAAAAGACAATGAAGGAAAAAGAAATATTTCAGGAAATTGAAGTTCCTTACACCCAGCTACAGCGCCTGGGTCTGGACAAGGAGACACTCAGTCATCTTCCACCGGAGGTCTCTGTGCCTCTGATGAACGGATCTGTCACCCCTGTCATCCAGGGACGCATCGAAGTCAACAACGGCTATCGTTATCAGATCCCGTTGAAGTTGCAACTTACCCGAGACGAAGAAGGCAAGGTTGTGCTGATGACCTATCCTCTGAGGAAAGAGATCGACAACAGCCTGCACCTCACCCGTGATGAGCTCAAAAGAGTTGCTGACGGCGAAGTCCTCAAAAGAAATGTCACCGACAAGGATGGCGTCCGCAGGATGAAGTACCTCCAGCTGGATCCCGAGACCCGTTCCATGATGATGCGTGACGTCGCCTCCCTGCAGATGGTTACTCGTCTGAAGGATATGGAGAAGATCAAGGACATCGAGTTGGGTCAGAACCAGAAAGAAGCCGCTCAGGAAGGCAAGCCCATCGAGCTCAATGTCGGCGACGAGAAGGTCACAGTCGGTGTCGACCTCCGTGAGCCCCAGGGCTTCAAAGTTGTCAACGGTGACATGGACGAGTGGAAGCGTCAGCAGGCTATCCGCTACGACGAAGTCCATCCCGAGGTTATGGGTTATGTCCAGACCGACAAGAACCATTGGGAGTATGAGCAGCTCATCATCCATCAGCGCGAGCAAGGCCTCTCGCAGGCAGAGCTGGAGAAAGAGCAGAAAAAGAGAACCGGGCTCATCCGTTAGGAAGCCCACCTATTATATAATACACTATCAAAGGGTAAAGAACTGGGAATACCCTTAATTTGATACACTGCATGCGCCTGACCTAATAGCACAGTAGCCACTTAATTTTATTTCCCTTTCTTGGACCGGCGAGAATGAATGTCATTCATGATGCCAGAGAACAAGAAACAGGAACACCTTTTTGCGTCTGTAGCAGGCTACCGCAAGGTACAGAGCCTCGCTCACAAGCTCAAACGAGGTGAGCAAGGCGGCATCCGGGAAGCTGCCGCACTGATGGCCGATGCCGTCAGAACATTAGGAGCCGGACGGAGCGCCGTCCTCGTGCCCATCCCCGGACATACTGGCAGGGCCACCTACACCAAGGATCTGTGTGATGAGATCGGCAAGCTAACAGCCATCCCCACTGCAGATCTTCTCCAGGGTACCCATCACCTTCCTCTCTATGAGGCCAAGAAGAATGACATGAAGCCTGAGGGCATCCGCATCACGTACACGTTACGTCAGCCCCTTCCCGAAGGCAAGACCGCTATCCTCGTGGACAACGTCCTCGACACAGGCCATACCGCCTGGGCTGCCGTGAAGGCAATCGGAAGAGCGGACACCAGACTCGCCGTCCTTGGCAACACACGCCATTATACCCTCAACAATGAAGTGAATATCACTCAAATATCAGTTGAGAATATGGTTAACAAGAAACAGGTTGAGGTGAAGCAGCGTACCACCGTTCAGGGCATGTCACAGACTGCACCTGAAGAAAAGGCTGCCAGACAGAACACAGTTACTAACACTCCCAGTAAGGAGAAGATGCCCACCCCCGGCTCCCTCTCGGCCCAGTACATGGACCTGAAGGAACGCCATACGGACAGCGTCATCCTCTTCCGCCAGGGCGACTTCTACAAGGCGTTGAACAGCGATGCCGCCAAGGTCAGCGAGGCTTTGGGCATTGCGCTCATCCACCCGCAGAACCCCGACAATGGCCATCTCGTCGCCGGCTTCCCGCACCACGCGCTGGACACCTATCTGCCCAAGCTCATCCGCGCCGGTTACCGCATCGCCATTGCTGATCCTATCGCGAAGAAGGACATTCCTCAGAAGGAGGCTATCGAGGCCGACAAGAAAGAAGCCGCTGAGAAGAAGACCAGCAAGTCCAAGGGTAAGGAGAAGGCTGAGCCGAAGGCCGAGCAGAAGGCCGAGGACAAGGCCAAGACCGTCGACATGAAGCCCAAGGCTCCCCAGCTCGTCACCGTCAACGGCGAGAAGGTCACTCATGCCCACGCTTTCCAGTCGACGAAGTACCCCGATACGTGGTATTTCACAGCAAGGCTTGAGGGCAAGCAGCTCCGTCCGATGGTCATGAACCCTGCGGATGTCGAGGCCTACAAGGAGAAGAAGGTCAACATTGGCGATCTCATGGGGAAATACTACCCCACGAAGATGGAGAAGAAGGTCACTCCTGAGCAGTACAAGTCCGACATGACCCTCTCCGACGGTCGCCAGATCGAGAAGATGAATGTCTTCAAGGAGAAGGACGAGAATCGTGAGGACTTCGGCAAGTACAAGCTCTTCGCCAAGGTCGAGGGTCAGGAGAAAGGCATGGCCAAGGTCATGACCACCGAGGATCTCAATGCCTTCTTCGACCGCGTTACCACTCCCCGTCAACTCGTGGAGAAGAACTTCGGCGAGCGTCTGAACCTTGCTTCCGCCTATGAGAAGTACAAGCTCCCCGAGGAGCCCAAGGTCAGCGACATCCGCATCACCAAGGACAAGGACGGTGAGTGGCGTGTCAGTGCCAAGGTTGGTGACAGTGGCCGTACGGACAAGAAGGTCATCAGCAACACCGACCGCTATTCCTTCTTCCAGGCGAAGACCGTCACCCGTGAGCAGCTTGCCGCCAAGTACCTGAGTGCCGACATCGAGAAGGCCATGGGACAGAAGCAGGAGAAGAAGGCGGGATTGAAGATGTGAGACTAAATTCTTTATTTTCCATTCTATAACATCAAGAAGTTTCTGACTTTGAGGTTCAACATTCTCTCTTCAGGGATGGCTGCCACGGACGTATGAGCCGTGACAGCCGCCTTAAACCTTCTCCATGCTATTGATACTGATTCATTAAACAACAATATGACTATGCAAAAGAAAAGTTTTGAAGAACTCGTCAAGCTCCACCAGAAAGGCAAGATCGACTGGTTGCAGTTCGTGGAGATGTCCGAAGACGCTGACGACTATCGTCAGTGGTGTGACGACCACATGCTGACGCCTGATGCCGATAACGCCCAGGTCTATCTGGAGCAGACCGAGATGATGCTCACCTCGGGTCAGATAGATCCGGACGATTATGAGCAACTACAGAAACAAGAGCTACAAGAGCAAGCAGTATAAGGGAAGTCCTGATGGCAAGTCCGCAGGCGATCGCGCAGCTGATAAGTTCAGTTCGATGATGATTGAAGCCTTGACGCGTATGAAGGCCAGCGACTGGAAACAGGGCTGGGTTGGTGGTAATGGCCATACCCATGGTCTTCCGCAGAATGTCGACGGCAGGGTTTACAAAGGCACCAACAGTTTCTTCCTCCAGATGGACACCGCCATGCACGGGTACAAGATGCCCGTCTACATGACCTACCTGAACATCCAAAAGGAAGGAGCCCACGTCCTGAAGGGCACCACGTCGATGCCCGTCATCTACTGGGATCTGAGCATCAAGGATAAGGATGGTCACCGAGTCAGCATCGACGACTTCCACAAGATGAGCCAGGCCGAGCAGCAGACGATGGATATCCATCCGTTCCTGAAGGCATACAATGTCTTCAACCTCGACCAGACCAACTTTCAGGAGGTCAAGAAAGAGAAGTACGACAAGATCGTCGCCCGTTTCCAGGGTATCCAGCTCAGAGATGAGAAAGGCATGTATGTGAACCCCGCCCTCGACAAGATGCTGAAGGAGCAGGCGTGGCTCTGTCCTATCCAGTATGATAAGATCGAGGAAGGCGCTTATTATTCCCCAAGGGAGGATAAGGTTGTCATTCCGACGAAGGCACAGTTCAACATCAGCCCCACGAAAGACGGCATCTTCAAGGACGGTATGGAGTACTATTCAAATCTCCTGCACGAGTGTACTCACAGTACTTCCAGGCATCTCCACCGGGAGACCGGCGGCCGTTTCGGCGATGCGAAATACGCTAAAGAAGAGCTGGTTGCAGAGCTCAGCGCTGCCCTTGTCGGCAACGCTTTAGGCTTTGACAAACGCATCCTCGACAACAACGCCGCGTATGTCGACGGCTGGCTTGACGCCCTGAGCAAGGAACCGCAGTTCATCATCTCTGTGATGTCTGATGTCACCAAGGCATCCAACCTCATCATGGAGAAGGTCGACGAGCAGCTTCTCAGCCTGGGCGAGGAACCCCTGCTGCAGCAAGACCGTAAAGAAGGAACCCATAAGTCAGAGACACTTGAGGCTGTGAAAGGTGAGGAACAGCAGACTGCTAAGTCTCAGCCGAAGGAAGCCACCTTGCAGCCTTTGGAGATCACTGATGGCAGCATCTTCAAGAAACGTGATGGCACCTACGCCGTACGTGCTTTCCACGAAGGCCAGAACCTCGGTGTCAAGCCTCTCAGCAGAGAAGCCGCTGAGCAGTACCTCGCCATGAAAGATGGCCCGCAAAAGGATAAGACCCTTAAAGCCATCCTCTACAGCAAGTACACCCTCAGTGACGATCTCTTCAAGAATGGCCGGTCACAGAGCAGTGGTATGAAGATGTAGGCAGCCATAGGTAAAAACAGTAAAGATATGAATGTATTCGATGATTTGAAACAGAAGGTCACCATCCAGGAAGTAGCCTCCCGACTCGATTACAAAATCAACCCTAGGGCCGGAACGCATGGGAGTTACCTGGAGATGCAGCTCTTTGCTGGTGCTGGTGACAAGGTCGATACCATTGTGATCCGAAAGGGGCGCAATGGCAAAAACGACAGCTATTTCCATCGCTCGACCGGAGCTGGTGGCAGTGTCATAGACTTTGTCAAGGAGAATGTCCATGCCCTCGGTTTTAATACCGGTAAAGAGTGGAAGGATGTCTTCAGCGCCTTTGCGCGTTTTACGAACCTTCCGCCGGATTCTATCCCACAGGATGAAGTCATCAAGGCATGGCAGGCCAGTCAGCCACAGCATTTCGATGCCTCCCGTTTCGAGATCACCCCGATTACAGACAATATCGATGCTGCCCGTATGATTTTCACGCCTCGTGCCATCTCCGATGAGACCATCCAGACCTTTGCCCCCTGGATTGACCTCATCCGTGACACACAGTCCTCTTTTGCCCATCCCAGCCTTGGCTTCCCCTACAGGGAACCGGGCCGGGATGAGGTTGTGGGCTATGAGCTCCGCGGCTATGGCGCGTTCAAGGGTAAGGCCGCCGGTACCAACAGCACTACCGCAGCCTGGATAGTTGACATGCGGGATAAGGAGAAGCCACTGGATGTGCGAAAGGTCTACTTCGCTGAGAGTGCATACGACATTATGTCCCTTTGGCAGCGGAACCATGTGACCCTAAATAAGGAGACATCCGTTTTCGTCTCACTAGGAGGGCAACTGTCGCCCCGCCAGGTATCAGGTCTGATGAATCAATACCCCAGGGCTAATGCCGTTGACTGCTTTGACAATGACCTCAGTGGCCGTATCTATGGTATCCGCACTGCCGCCATCGCCTCCGGCATCCACCTTGATGTCGTGAAGTGTGACGACTGTGTGCGTTTCAATGCCAATGGCAAGTATTTCTCCCTACCATTGGATAATGTCTCCACCCAGGCTTTCGCCAGAGAGGTCCCCCTCATCACCCGTTATGAGCAGTGTCTTCCTCCCAAAGGTTATAAGGACTGGAATGATGTCGTCCGCGGTATAACCACGGATAACTCTGTCACTCCTTCCAAATACCAGCGGGACGAGAAGCTGCGTCAACGTCGTACAGGTATGAAACTCTAAACAACACTCCTATGCTTTATCACAAGATTATCATCGCCACGATGCTTCTGGGAGTGTCACTCAGCATGAGTGCCCAACAGGCTGACCCGACGCTCACCGGCGCCGTCGAAGCCCAGAGCCTTATGTTGAAGGACATCTTCAAGAAAAGGCAGAAGACCCAGGAGCAGATTATCGCTACCGAGACCGCCGTCACCGTGGCCCTCGACCGCGTTCACAGTGTGGAGAACAAGATGCTGGAGTACCTGAGCAATGCCCAGGGCGCCATGCAAAACCTCTACCAGATCAAGCGCTGCGCCGAGCTCGTCGGTACGGAGATTCCACGGAATATGAACCTCGTGAAGAACTCCGTCCCCGGTCATCTGAAGGGAACCGCCATCGCCGTCCTCGTCTCTGATGAGCTCTGGGATGCCACCGAGCAGATGGCTTCCCTCGTGCCGTTCATGAAACAGCTCGTCACCAGTGGCAGCTACAATGTCGATGGCTACGACGACAAAGGCAACCCACAGACCACGAAGCACAAGGTCAACCTCCTCAGCAGTGCAGAGCGGTACTATGTCGCTAACGAGGTTGTCACCAGGCTGGAGAATATCAACACCGACCTATGGCTCCTCGCCTGGCAGATAAGGACACTCTCCTGGCAGGATCTTTGGTATGGCCTTGATCCTGAGGGTTGGGCTACCGTGATGAGTGGCAAGGCTATCGTCGAAGGACTCATCTACGACTGGCAGTTCTTGTAGCGGCATCCAACGAAAAACGCCTTCCGGAGGCATGATCCGGACTTAATTTGATCCTTCTTAATTTGTAACGTAATTAAAGAGCCATTTGAGAATGATGAGCATTTCGCAAATGATTGCGCTTTAATTTATGGAACAAAAGAAAGAACCCTTTAGCGTAGCAGCCGAGACGGGCTGTCCTGTTATCAAGACTCCCGCAGGCTACAGAATAATCGAAAAACTGCCCGATGGCAGTCAGTCGGAGATCCCCGTCCAGAGTACCTACCTCGGTGTAGCTGTCACAGATGATCTCCTCCAACAGTTAAAAGACAAAGGCAAGACTCAGCAACTGCTCTTCTCGCAGCTCGGTGGCCAGCACAACCTTGGCAGGCTCACCACTCATAACGGCATCGTATCCGTAGAGATGGACAAGCTCTACCTCAATGCGGTCTGCCCCGTCTGCAAAGGTCGTATCATCCACACTTCCAAGGGCTACTGCTGCGAGAACCACCATCCTGGGGACCCACACAGCTGTCCATGGCACATGCCGGGCGTCTTAGGCAACCGTCTCATTCTGCCTTTTGAGGTAGAGGACATGCTCAATGGCCATCCTGAGATTCTTGACGGCTTCCGCTCCAATGCCAACGACCCTTACAGCGGGTACCTCGTTCTCAATGGCCAGCATACGGTCTCTGTGAATGCCTGTGTGGGGCACTGCCCCCGATGTGGCGGGCGTATGCTTGTCGGTCCCAATGGCTTCCGTTGTGAGAACTACAACAACCCTGACCATCCGTGCAAGACTCGATTCTACCGTTTCTATGGTGGCAACCGCCTACGTTTGCGTCACTGGCAGCAGCTGGAGAAATACGGACATACAACGGACGATCTCACCGGCATACGGGAAGACGGCAGTCTCTATCCAATGATATTGAGATTCAACGAAGACAGAACACTCATACAAAAATTTGAACGAATATGAACAAGAACGAGTTTATCAAGGCTTTGGCCACCCGTACTGGTGCCAGCCAGCATGAAGCAGCACACACCACTGATGCGGTGCTGAGTATTATCTCTGAAACCCTCAGTGAGGGCGGTGATCTCATCATCCCTGACTTTGGCAAGCTTGAGCCCAAGGTTGTCCCCGAGCACCAGGCTCGCAACCCTCAGACTGGAGCACCTGTCACCGTGCCGGAGAAGACAACCGTCCGTTTCAAGCCCTATGCCGGCATTTTTACCTACAGTCACAAACACCAGTAAGCTGCTATGAAGAAGATTGGTTTTATACTTATGGCAGGAGCCCTCCTCATGGCGGTCTCCTGCACTCCCTCGAAAGGCAAGCTCTGTGACCTTGCCAAAGAGAGCTTGGAACAGAGCCTTTATTACCCCAAGCAGCTGCGCATCCTCTCTGTCTCTGAGCCTGACTCCGCTTTCGGTATCAACTATTTATCACCGAAAGAGATGAAAGGCATCATGAAGACCATGAAGGTTGTCACCGACAGTATCATGGCCCGCACGGGTAATATGTCCAGTTTCAATCCCGACGACTATTATGTCATCAGCCTTGCCGAGCGGCAGATGAAGGCCACCTCTGAGATCCGTGATATGGTCTTCCGCTCATCAAAGAAGGAAAACTTCTCCGGATGGAAGGTGAAGATCGACTACGAGTCTGTTGACCATGATGGCATCAAATACCGTTCCGAGCGCTGGACCTTCATCGATAAGGATGGCCATAACGTGCTCCGGGCTTTCGACATTCCTTTACCCTAAAGATTATAGCTATGGCACAAGACCAGAATATCATTCAGATCAGGGATGCGTTCATGCTTGCCAAACGGCAGTATGAGCTCACCCCTGAGTTGCTTGCAGACATCGATGCCCGCAGGCTTTACCATGCCCTCATCAATATCAGTACGCTGGAGCAGTTTGATGATTGGCTTGCAGAAATGCTCCAGTCTGTTTTCCATTATGAGCGTTCCGAAAAGAGCGATGAAGGCGTCTATGGCAATGTGCTCGGCGAGATCGAGCGTATCGCCCTGGAACTCTCTCCCGAGCAACGTGAGACGGCTGCCGGGGTGTTCGCACGTCTGGGCACTGTCGATATGCGTGTCATCGACTATGCTACGACGAAGTACAACCACATCTTTGATGACCGGTCTGACTACACAGAGGATCTGAAGGGCATTCAGCTCCGGCTGGACACTGCAGAACTGCTCACTACCACTGATGTGGAGACCTTCAACGCTAAGGTCGAAGCCATCAAGGATGCCAGCCTGCCCCCAGAGATCCGGGACTATGTAGACTTTGCCCGTACCCTTGATGATAATGAGCGTGAGGCCTTGCTTCTCAACAACAGTCTCTATGGTGAGGAGAACGAGGACTATGAGACCACCATCAACTGTCTTGGTGATACCTACAACTACTGCCTCAATGCTATCTGCGATGTCGTCAGTAATTGTGGTTTTGATCGGAAGCTTTCTGTCACGCCTCGCCATCTTGCTTTTCAGCTACCGTCTGACGGTAACGCCTATAAGGATGAGCACTATGTTGCGCTCATCGACATCGAGTGTGGTAAGGCCGATGTCTGGCTCTCTACTGGAAAGTATTACGATCTCTATTCCCTTATCCACAAACCTGAGTTCGGGATAAGTTAAGTTTCTTGTATAGAAACAAATCTTACTTTCATGGACGTGATGATTCGGTCCACAGCCAGATAGCTATGAACAAAATCCATTCATGTAAAGAATATTTTTGCTTATTTTAAAATTGGAAGGCAGTTGTCGTTTACATCAATACAGTAGTCTATATTGATTGACGGCTTCTTCTCGTAGAAGCTGTATGCAACCAATACAGAAAGTACATTCATACAAAAATTATAAACGCTCCGGTGGCGGGAGTGTACCAGTTGTGCCACGTTCTTGAGTTCATCATTTATTGTCTCTATTACAGATCTTTTGCGCAGCAGTATCTTGTCATAAAGAGGTATCAGCTTGTTCTTCATATTGCACTTCAGGCCCGTTACCAGGTTGATGCCGTCATTGAAAAGACGATCGAACAATTTCTGAGAGATATACCCCTTGTCTGCGAACAACTTTCCGAATACATTGTCACTCAGACGGTTAAATACATCATCGTTTCTATCATCAACATTGGCCTTTGTAAGCATGAAATTGAGCAGCTCGCCTCTTTCGTTGCATATGAGGTGTAACTTAAAACCAAAGTACCACCCCATGGTGCTCTTGCCTATCTCTGCATAGCCCTTGAACACCTTGTTTCTGGTGATACGCTTATTGTGGCATACCGGCACGCATGTACTGTCTACGAAACTTATGCCCGTGCATCTGCCAAAGCAGAACAACTGTAGGAACAGCATCATCTCCAAGCACACACGTGACTCCAATTCCACAAAACGATTATACGAAAGCTGACGTGGGAATAGATCCTTGAGATGCTTGCGAACGTAAAAGAGGTAATAATGTTTAAAATTACGAAACTGATTAAAGTGAAAGCATACGAGAATGGTCATGATCTCAGAACGACTCATAACACATGAACGCTTACGGTGTCTGCGTCCATCGGGTGCCTTCAGACTCATTTTTTCGATATCTTTGTCATATTCTTCGCAAAAATCATCAATAATACAGAAAATATCTGTAATTTTGTCCTTGGTAATCTCCATAATTATTATTGCTTAAATCTTTGTAACTATTTGGCTTACAACTACAAAGATAATAAAATTATGCGAGATTACCAAACTTTTAAGACTCTATTCTTATCCCGAACTCAGGTCACAAGGAAGAGGAAGATTGCACAGACGATGTCAAGGCTGTCTTATGCTGTGTGGCCGACTATCTGGAATCCCACCACTATGTGTTGAAGCCCGTTGGCGATGAGTCTGAGCAGGAGAAATGTAATCCCATCTTCGACAAGTACATCAATGTCAAGCGCAACCATCCTCATGATGTGGTGCTGCTTCATCAGGATGGCTATTATGAGACCTTCGGTGATGATGCCATCATCTGTTCCGACAGTGTCTTTGTTCCCTTATGGTTCCGCTCCAAGGGCTATGGCCGCCTTACGCCAACTGTCATCTTCCCTGAGGATGCGCTGGCTCAGCTGCGAAAACACTGTAACCGCGTCTTCGTCGTGGACTACATCAAGGAGCCCAACGACGAGAGCCTGGGCTTAATGCCATGCTTCCTTAACCTGCTTAGCAGCCGTACCACCGATGCCATTGATGCCCATGTCTTCGAGCTGGCTGACCGCAACCTGGCCGTGCGTGGTCTCTATGAGCACACACATTTTCCGCCGAAGACCCTTAGTAAGGGAGAAGACTTCTACTTCCAGTGTATCAATGGTCGTTTGGAAAAAGAGGTAGCCACTAAGGCCTTGCTCATGAAGAAAAACCTGAAAGAGATCACGACTACGTATGGTATCAAGGAATAATTGAAGATTAATATGGAAGCAAAGAATGAAAACAGCCGGTTGATCACCTATAGTGAAGCAGCTGACATCCTCGGCGTGAGCTTTGATACTATCTGTCACTTGAAGCGTAAAGGTGTCTTGAACACTCGTTGGGTAAACCATGATGTGTATATCGACCGTAAGAGCATAGAGGCACTTCTTGACACGCCTAAAGAGATACAAGAGGCCAAATGGAAGTGTGATGCACTCCTGGAGAAGACGAAGGAGCTCAACCGCTCGATGGAAATCGAACTCACTGACTATCGCCGCTTGCTGAGGATCTTCAAGGAGTATGGCGATAATAGCACCAGATCCTTGCGGGAGATGTTGAAGAAGTTTGTGCGCTACTCTATTGCAGAAGACCGTTCCTTCAGCATAAGAGACGAACATATCGTTAATGGCTTCATAGATGGCCTTGATACCCGTGTTATCGCCAAGGAATCCAGTTATTCCCCACAAAGTGTTATTGTCAGATTAGCCAGGATCGCTACAGCTGTCGTTAGCTCTGATACATGCAAGAACTACAGACAGGCCTATATCGAACAGAAGGCGGTCGTTGATCAACTTAATGAAGAAAACAAATATCTTATGAAAAAGTACAAAGCAGCCGAAGAGATGGCTCAGGATCCCGACTTGAAAGATGTGGAGCCCCTTACAAAGGAGGAGATACAGTTATTCGACTTCCTTTCCACGCCATGGGAGTACTGCCGTGTTTCCCTTGGCGTCTATAACACCATCAAGCAAGGCTTGAACAAAGAGAATCTGAAGGCGATTGATGTGGCCCGTCTCTCACCGTTCAAGCTGAGAAAGCTGAAGCTCATGGGTCCCAAGAAGGTCATGGAACTAGAAGACTTATTTGAAAGTCAAGGCATCAAACTCCCATTGGATGTCAACGCTATCCGCCCAAGGTATATCATCTACCTGAAGCAGAAGGTTCACAAGGAGCTGGAAGATCTACTATTAGATACCCAGAATGAACTGTAGGCAGGAAGACGGAGATAACATCTTTCATCCTCAGCTTAATGGTGCAGGTGTTCACACACGGATGGCAAGCCATATACTCACTGGCCAGCACATCTTTGTCGATGAGCACCTGCACCTGCTGTTTATCATCGAAGATAAGTCCCAGGATGCTTGCTGCGCCCTGTTCCGCATGAAGCATAGCCTTCATCTCTTCCGCCGATGCAAACGACAGGTGCCCACCGCCTATCTGCCTGGCTACATCCATAGCAGAAAAGCGTTTGTCACCTTGCATTACCATAAGGAAATACTGCCCCTGCTTGTTCACCAGGAACAGGTTCTTGCAAGGCATGAATCCCAACTGGTCTATAATAGTCTTTCCTTCTTCCATCGTTGTGATAGGAGCATGAGGAAAGACATCATAGCTGATGCCTGATTTATTCAGGAATTGTAAAACCTGCTCTTTCATCACCGTATGAATCAAGTAGCACCTCCATCATTTCTTTCTGATGCTGCTGCATGTTTTCAATCGTCCATTGCTTCTCTTCCTTATTGCACAGGCACCAGATGTAATATAGCTTGATGCTTTCTATTCTAGAATAGGCTATCTGGTCCTTTATTCGCCCGAACTTTGTGTTTATCGTGTCGTCGCTTTGCGTGGAATTGAAGGATGAGGAGATCAGGAAGAGATTTCCGAACTTGTGCTTCTGCTGTCCCCAAGGCTTGTAGCCATCTCTATCCACATCATGCTGTGGATGAAGGTGCTCCTGCGAGTTGATGCCCCGCTTGAACCTGAAATTATTGATGATGCTATAGCTCTCTTCACTGGTGTTCTTCGTCCTGTGGTTCCTAAGCCAAAGGTAGAAATCCAGCCTGCGGAGGAAATAGACAGTCCGTCGTCCGCCATACGAATAGGATGACTCATCTTCAAGAAACGCTCTGGAGTGTTCATCGATGTTATTGTCTATCTCTTGTATCTTGCGGAAGATGGCATCGGCAGTGGCCTCCTGATTGACTTTCAGATATTCCAGCAAAGGCATTATCCAACGATAGTAAGTCTTAGAAGAAGAGTCAACGAAAAGCAGTGATTGTATCTGGGTAATGACAGCTGCATCCACATCACTATCTGCTGTATCAGAATAGTCCAGATTATAGTCCCCGGCTTCAGAGTTAGGAATCCGGATCACATAATAATCATAAATGAGTCTGTAGCGCAGCATCTCCTGACCGAATTGTTTCCATTCATGCTCTTTCCATGAGCAGGTGTACTCATCAATGGTTGCCTGGAGCTTATGCGTATCAAAGAACTCGTTCACGTTCACAGCTTCACGAACGTCCTGAGGTAGTTGGATGTACAGTATCTGGAGCAAGAACTCGGGGAACGAGAGGATGGAATGATATCCTTCACCATAATACCGGTCTTGCCGACGTACATCGGGGTTATGCCCATCAGGCTGTAGATCACGGATTGACACGAAAGTAACTTGTTGGTCGTTCTCGTCCAACTTGCTCAGGTCGTTAATGATAGCTCTCAACCCATCAGGGAATAAAGTATCAAACTGGTAGATGGCTTTCATGTACCGCCCTCTGAAATCCTCCTCCTTCTCTTTCAGGTCGCCCTTGGTCTTCTTTCTGATCAACGGCTTGTCCATGTCGGCAACGATATTCCAGATGTCGTTATAGAGGTCCTGCTCAGAGGTCATCGACTTCAGATACTTCACCACTTTCACGATCTCATGGCTCTCCAGGTTCCTGCCTGTAGAGTTCATGGCTTCGAAATACTTGTTGAGGTCACGGGGCTGGTAGCCTTCCGGCAGCGTGGCAATAAAGAAAGTACAATACTTGAACACATACTCGGCATAGCTTATTATATCGAGAGTACTTTCATTATCTTTAACCCAGACCTCAATGGCTTCACGGCCTTTCCTCATCTTCTGGTTCTCAACATCTTTTCTGGGCTTATCGCCAAACAAGCTGCACAGGTAGTCGGCATCATCAACTCGGGCAGACAGATGAAGCTTGCCTTTCATGGCGGACCACGGAGCATAATAACGTTGGAATACAGATGCAATGAGTGACAATACCGTGAATCGTTGCTGACCATCCACGAGGTCGTTGCCGTGCATCGTCAGCATTCCTATATAATAGGGCTTGTCGGGTGACTTGGTGAACAGATCCTTCAGGTCATCAAGCAGCTGCATGACATTGGCCTCGTCCCAGGCAAACAACCGCTGGTAGATTGGAATGTTGTATATCTTAGCTCCCTGACATATCGTTTCAGGAGTGAATTTGTTGTTCTCCATTATTCCCAGATGTTTATTCGGTTCAGGATAAGTTCCTTCTCATTGATGTTGCTAAAGCACACCTCTTTTAACCGTCGGTTATACCGCTCACGGATGTCAGAATCATGGTGCCGCTGTTCTTTCTGTTTGATTTGCTTTAGCGTCATCAAACTTTGGTTGATGCTGTTTAATGTTGCCAGGAAGAAAGTAGGCGATGTGCTTTGCTCTATCATTAGTGGTATCTTTGATAGCCGTGCACGCTCGAAGACCGACGAAAGATAGATTCTGCGGTTCTCGTATCTCACTTGCGAGACATACCTGGTGATCAGCAACATGGCCTCTGTGAGATAGCTGCCGCCGAATTTATAGAAATAGGCAAACATCAAAGCCTCAATGGTGTCCCTGAGCAGTTTGAAGCTCTCGGTGTTGAGTTGATGTATCATGCCAAATTCCTTTGTGCCGGTGAAGTATTTCAGCTTCTCAATGGCCTTGTCGGTAAACTCGAAGAAATGCGTACCGCCCTGGATGGGTTCGTAATATCTGAACTGTTCACCGAATGGAGGAATGGCATCCACAATAGGTGAGGCTTCAAATTCATGCTTCACATTATATTTGTCGCCCTCGTTCCACCACTCGAAGTTAAGCCACTTGCGAAGGCGGAAGATATATATGGCCAATGCCAGCTCATAGAGTTTGTAGTCCACATTTTCGGGCTTTTCCTTCTTCATGTACTCATCCCATCGGTGAGCCAGATGCATTTGCTGAGCCTCATATTGCACATAGCGCAGATGGTGAGCTTTCAGCAGGTCATAGTCAGACAGTGGCTTGCCATGGGAGTTTTCGTTGGAGAAGAAGGTGTATGCCAGATCGAGAGAGCCATCTTTCAGTATAAGGACATTCAGCTGAACCTTATCAAGGAGATGCTCCTTGTTGTCGAACGAATTTCTTGCACAGAAATTGGATATAAGATATTTGTTATACTGAATGAACCTCTGAGCTTCAAGGTTCTCAAACTTCTCATCGAGGAGCGACACGCCCTCATCCATTCCCAGCTCCTGAAGAAGCAGTGAAAGGGTAACCAGTCGCTGCTGACCATCTATGATATCGAATCCATTCGCCTTTTGCTGAAGGATGATATTGCCCATGCAATAAGGCACATTGAAGTTGGCCGTCAACAGATCATTGAGCAACCTGTTGACAGTCTTCTCCTGCCAGCAATAAATCCTCTGGTATGGCGGTATGTGGAGGTCTCGGTCGACTAACACCTCTCTTAACGAAAGAGGCTTCAATATAACATCATCTGAATTCATTTGTGTTCCAACGTTCTTAATGATTATGATGGCAGCCTTCGTGGATGGCAGATTCATTAGACTGAAGTGTGCCGTTCAACAGCGCAAGCACTGCATCATCAGCTTTGCCAGTCACACCAGGATAGACCTTCATGCCAAGTGCTTTGAGCTTATCTACCATCGGGGCACCGACACCGCCGCAGATAACAGTATCAACGCCTTTGCTGGCTAGGAAGGTAGCTAATGCACCATGGCTGGCTCCATCTGTGCCAACAACAATGGAGTTGATGATCTTGTAATCCTCAACCTCATAGATTCTGAAGTTCTCTGTCTTTCCGAAATGCTGCCATACCTGGCCGGCATCGTATGTTACGGCTATTGTCATATTTTTTAATGTCTTCAGTTAGAGTTGCGTTTATACCTTGTGCAAACTTACATAAAATTATTCTGATTTTACACCAGTTGGATAAAAAAGTCGAGGCCACTGCGCAAATAATAGCTTGAAGACGGCAGAATGCCGTAGTTTTTTAGTAACTTTATAGCGGAGTCTTACTCCATGTATTAATTAACGGGCTTGATGTCCCAATGTTTAACTACTAAAACTTCAGGGCTATGAGAAACGTATGTGGTCTCGACGTGCACAAAGATAATGTTTTTGTGTGTATCGACAAAGAGAAAGGAGACAAAATTCAGTTCAAGTGTGGAATTTTAACACGAGACCTTGATGCCTTGCGCGACAGGCTTGTCGAAGAGGGCGTCGGCGAGATTGCCATGGAGAGTACCAGTGTCTATTGGATGCCCATATGGCGTGTTCTTGAGAGCGACTTCAAGCTCTACCTCGTTAACCCGTATGCTATAAAGCAACTTCCCGGCCGCAAGAGTGATGTCAAGGATGCGGAGTGGATCGCCACCTGTCTGCGCAAGGAGCTGATTCGTGGCAGCTACGTGCCTGACGACACCATACAGCAGCTCAGGCAATACAACCGCCGTGTCTTCGACATCAATAAGCAGCTGGTGTATATCCAGAACAAAATGGACGCTGCGTTGCAGCGTTGCAACATCCGCATTAGCAACTATGTCTCGTCGGTGGACTCGAAATCATACCGCGAGGTTGTCACAAAAATTACGGAGGGAAAGACGTGCGCCAAGGATTTGGTGAATGTAATCCACGGCAGGACGATAAAGCGTTGTGGCCGTGATACGATTGTCGCCGCCCTGGATGGTGTCGTGAGACAAGCAGACATTGATTTGCTCAAGCAGTACAAGGAAGAACTCGACATGTTGAGAAGACACAAGGCTGAATGCCTTTTGAAAATGAGGGAAATCTGCGCGAGGCATTATCAGAGGGAGCTTGACCTCATAACAACGGTGCCGGGGATAAGTGAAATGTCGGCGATGCAGGTTGTCGCTGAACTCGGGGTGGACATGAAAGCATTCATCACCGCGGCCATGCTCATCGGATGGGCGGGATTGAAACCCAGGAACGACGAGAGCAATGGGAAGTTCAAGTCAAGGAAGACGACACACGGCAATAAATACCTGAGAAGAATCCTGATAGAATGCTCATGGGCCGCAAGCAAAAAACAGGGAAGTTTCTACAACAGGTTCTCATACCGGCTGGTAGTGCAAAGAAAGAAAAGCAGGATGAAGGTCCAGGTAGCGATAGCACGAAAGATGCTTGTCGCAATGTGGAACATGCTCTCAAAGAACGAAACCTACAAGGACTATCAGGACGAGGAGGAAGAAAAGAAAACGGCCTGACACGATTATGACCACCTTCTTTGGTGTTTATAATATACCGACTGTTGTAAGGCCAGTATATTTGTAGTGGTTAGACCCTGTCTGCAAACAGACTAACGCTTCAGTCGGCGTAGGACACCAGTTTGAGTTTTGAAGCTCGAAGAGGAAATTATTACATTATTAAAACGGATTGACCATTTGGAATAACCATTTGGGCATGCGGGGGTATGTGTCTCAAAACTACCACCCCCCCTATTTATCAGAATATCAGCTCTAAGACTAATAGCTTTTTTAGAGGAAATAAACGATAAATGGAATAGAAAACGCTTACACGCTGCGCCTGGTGCGAGGCCAATGATCTCCTTCGTCGCTATCATGATGAGGAATGAGGAGTTATACGCCACGACGATAAAGTTCACTATGAGAACCTACTCATGGAAGCCATGCAGTGTGGCCTGAGCTGGAACCTCGTGCTGCAGAAACGCGAGATTCTTCGCCAGTGCTTTGCCGGCTTTGATTATAACCAGGTGGCGCAGTTTACTGATGCCGACGTGCAACGCATCTTGTCAACAGAAGGTATGATACGCTCTGAGAGAAAGATACGCGCGGTGATTGGCAATACGAAAGTCTTCCGTCAGATCCAGCAGGAATACGGCTCTTTCGACAAATACATCTGGAACTTTACCGATAACAAGATCATCATCTTCCAAGGCGGCCAGCCTACCCAATGTGATGCCTCACGCAGATTTGGCGAAGACCTGAAAAAACGCGGCGCTAAATTCCTCGGGCCTGTAGTCCTGCACTCCCACATGGAAGCGTTGGGACTGATTATGGCCCATGATCCGGCTTGTTGGAGATACCAGGAGTTTATGGCTTCTAAGCCCGAAAACATCATCTATTGCTGACAGTATAATAGAATCCGAACTGTATGATCATCTGGAATCCCTGGCATGGCTGCCATAAGGTGAGCGAAGGTTGCGCACATTGCTATATGTACTTCCTCGACGGCAAGCGGGGTGTGGACACATCAGAGGTGTTCCGCACCCAGAACTTTACGTTGCCCTTGCAGCGTGACCGGAAAGGCGCGTTCAAGATCCCGCCAGGGAGCAAGTTGAATGTGGGGCTGTCCACTGACTTTTTCGTTGAAGAAGCCGATGAATGGCGACCTGAGGCTTGGAAAATCATACATTACAGAAAGGATGTTGTGTTCAGGCTGCTCACCAAACGAGCCTCGCGCATCGCTGAATGCCTTCCTGCTGACTGGGGCGACGGTTACGAGAATGTGCAGCTCAATGTGACGTGTGAGAACCAAAAACGTGCCGACGAGCGCCTGCCCATACTGCTTAGTATTCCTGCCAAGCATCGAGGGTTCATGGCTGCGCCGTTCATTGGCCCAGTGGATGCTGAGCAATATCTTGCTTCAGGGAAGATAGAGGAAGTGCTCTGTGGCGGTGAGAACTACGATGGTGCATGTCCCTGCCATTATGAATGGGTGAAAAGCCTTAGTGACCAATGCCGTCGTCAGGATGTGACATTCGCTTTCATAGAGACTGGTACCACCTTCGTAAAGGGCGGTCACACCTACCATATTCCCAAGAAAGAAGTACAAAGTGAGCAGGCCTACAAGTCTGGGCTAAGCTACCAGGGACGAGAATGCCACTTCAATCTGCAACCAGCAGAGAATACCCTCTTTCAGCAGAACAGCGATATTTCACCAGTCAAACCTCACTTCCGCAAGCACTGTGCTACGTGCGGCAGCCGGATGATTTGCACAGGATGCTCCAATTGTGGTGCTTGCCACAGAGACTAATCGGCCCCGTCAGACCAAAATATTCCACGTCATACAATTAAAGGCACCACCATATTTTCCAATGATATAGGGTGCTTCTATCTGTACAACGGGCACATCATACAGTTCTTCGATGCAACGTAGAGCTGAATCATCGGTCTTTCGATGTAGAGCCGGTTGCAGGATTATCTTAGACGTCTGCAGAAAGTTGACGTATGCCCATGCATCAGCGACATGCCAAGGCAGCTCCAAATCATGGACAATATAACCGTAACCTTCAAGCGTGCGGTGTAGCTCTGCACTTCTCTCTGGAGCAAATAGTTGATAGTCGCCTATCAGCAGTTCTTTGTCTTTGATGTATCTCACCATGCCATCCGTGTGGCCACAATAATCTTCACGTCTGTCCCACCAGGGGAGGATGATCACATCCTTTCTGAAAGCCTCCTCCAGTCGCTTCCGTAAGACGGTTTCATCGATATGGTCGTTCGCCTCGATAACCTTCTCCGTCATGATGACATGCCAGGGCGTCTTCACAACATTGCCACCGTCAAGAACGATGTCCGTCATGTCTTCCGTCTGGATGCTCAGATGAGACAACGGTTTGGCAGGATCAGTCTTATAGTCTTTCCATTCTGGGGTCTTGAGGTAATCCGGATCATAAGTGTACTGGATGAACTTTTCCCGATCAACCTGGATAGGCATATAGTCCCTGCACCAGTAGTCCTTAGTACCTTCCAGCAAGCCGGTCTCGATACCATGCTGATGCAGCGCTCCTGTCATCTTCTCATACAGAGGCTTGTAGTCTGCGCTGAGGAGTCGGGAGAAGTAAACCCTATTTGTTTGACTTGATAATACCATCTTCTGTGATATCTTCTTTATATTTTGCAAATTGCCATTTACGGGCGTCATGGAGATACTCCTTACCGTTGATCTTTATAATATGTTGGTCGTCGCAGAATCTACCCTCCAGCCCCAACGGCTTTTTGTCAGCAGGGATTTTGCCTTTCTCGCTGACCAGTGCGACATTATGCCTGTAGCCTCGATGGATTTCGTCTGTCCATTCTGTTGTCTCATCCACCCATAAGATTTTGAAACCGCCGGGGCTGATGGGTATTCCCATAAGCAAGGCATCATACATCTTGGTTGAGCGATCTTCGTCTGACTTAATGTCAAGTTTATGAAATTCATCAACAATCGTAAACCTCCTGATCAGCGCAGATGCCCTGTACCTTACATGGCCCGGTTCCTGTTGGTCTTTAAATGTGATATCAATACCTGACACATGAGCGTTCAGGCTTCCTGTGGGTAGAGCTGGGACATCCTTATGGCGCTTGCTGTTGCGATGGTACATGATCCAGTCCACTATCCTGTCCTCTTTTTCTTGATTTTCCTCCTCATGATAGTAGAACTCAACAGACAGCGGCCGCACCATCCTTGCTTTATCTTCATCAAACTGGATCTGGAAATAGCCGCCGAACAGGGCTCTGGCAATACCTTCAAATTGACGTTCAAGATTAGGAACTGGTTCAAGCCCTTTGAACTTTTTCAGTCTTTCAATTAATCTGTTCTCTTCCATATTCGAATCTGTCTTTATTTGTTTAATTTTTCTATACACTGGAATTACGGGGGCATCGTCAGGAAGCACTACGTCTGGTATGCTTGCAATGAAGCCGAACATAATGTCCAGAATCTTCACCAACTGGTCATAAGGATAAATATATTGTTCCTTCTGCAGATAGTCATAGACATACGTACATGCCTCGTCGACATCAAAGATATTACCAAATCCAATCTCGTCATTCCAGTATGAAGCGAAACCGTTATTGATACACCGCCATATTTCGTCGGGCAAGTCGAAAGTTATTTCCTGCAAGACCACCTTATATAACACGGGTTCTGAGAAGGCATGGTCCTGATAAGGGGAGACAAGATTGTATTTTTTCTTCTTCATCTTACCATGATGATGTTATACAGGTCACACAGGTTGCTGATAAACATATTGTTGATACCATAGTCGGGATGGGCAAAGCGGGATGGTGCCATAACTTTCACCTCCATATCCATAACGTTCTCGCTGCAAGCTTCGGATGGCTCTGCCATGCATGGGCTTGGCGATGCGAGCTCCGGTCCTGCGATACGGCTGCGAATAGCCTTCAGCGTGCGGCTGCGGAGGGTGTCAATGTATGAGGGCTTTAGTTCCTTGTCCTCTTCCAATGTCCCCTCCTCATGCCTGCGACTAGTGAGCATCACGGCAATCTCCTTGCTCTTATAGCCCTCCATGGTCTTGATCAACACATAACGGCCATCCTTGTTGGGGTAGCTGTTGATGGCATCCACAAGCATGTAGAACTCCAGATCGTCAACGCCATCAACAGAATCTCTGATGCATGAGGCATCCAGCAGCGGCATCTCTTTGGCGTTCATGCCATACAAGACATTATGGGCGATACGACTGAGGTAGGTTTTGAACGAAGCCTTGCGCTCATCATAGGCAATAATGGCGGCGCAGCGGTTCATGAAGAGACGGATGTCCAGCTCCAGCATGAAATCGTCGAACTCGACGGATGGCACGGCCTGCAGGTGGAACAATGCGCCCAACATCCCGGCGTAGCGACCGAAGAGGAGATAGAACAGGGCTTCACCTGCGTGATACCCTATTCTAATCTCATCAACGATCTCGTTGTCAGAGCGAGACTTGTATCTGGGTTCAAGTTCCCGGACGGTTCCCTGTATGACTTCATTCATACTGCTTATCTTTTATTACGTTTCTTACCCTTCTGGAAAAAGCTGCCGCCCACCATCACCTGAGCCTCAATGGGCGAGGCGCATTCATCCACGCAGTCGTAGAACATCTCTCGGGACGAGCGGTCCATCGCCATCATCGCCTTCACACCCTCGGGGGTGGCATCATACTCCAGGCCGTTGTCGATGTGCAGGTCGTGGGCGGTTCGGATGGCATCCTGGTTGGCACCGATATAGGTGATCATCCAGCCGCGGGATTTCATCTTGTCCATCAGAGCGGTGACAGCCTTGTAGTCATACTCATGCGAGTCATTCTCCAACCCGTCGGTGATAATGGTCACGAGGACCTGGTCGTCATCGGTCACCTGACGGCGCAGCTTGGCAATGGCACTGCCGATGGCATCGTAGAGTGGCGTGCAACTGTCAGGGTTATAGTCCTTGCCGTCGAAAAGGTTGATAGTCGCCACAGGCTGACAGTCATAGTGATACTTCCGTCCCTTACTGTTGAATGACATCAGGCTGATGGAATGCTCCTGCTCGGGGTGCTTCTCCTGCGCATGCTTGATGCTCTGTATGGTCTCGTTAAGACCAGACACTGTGGCGTGCTCGATGCTGCACATGCTGCCGCTCTCGTCGAGGACGATCAGATTGAATACTTTCTTCTTCATTGTCGTATACTTTTAAGGGTTCATGGCCTCCGCCCATCGAAGGTCTTTTACCCTATATACTCCGGAAAGATCCAAAATCTGTCAAGGGCAGCAAAAAGTTTTCCACAAACTTACACAAAATCTTTGAGATTCCTGCGCCAGGTGAAGGAAATCTTGCTTATATTGCGCTGTTAGTACACCAATGAGTCCAGCTCTGACAGGAAGACGTCGATGCCATCCACGGCTCGCATCTTGATATGCTTATAGCCTTCGGGCAGTTTTCCAGTCAGGTCAGAGGGATTGATAACGAAACGCGGGATGTCATTGCGTGCATAGCTGGTGAACGATGACGCGGGGGACACGGTGAACGAAGTGCCGATGATACAGAAGATGTCGGCGTAGAGGATAGCATTCCTGATGCTGTCGGCATTACTGGTATACTCGTTAAACATGACTACGGCGGGGCGGAGCTGGGAGCCGTCGGCCGCCTTGTCACCGACATGGATTGGGACGTTCAAAGGATACGCCTTGATGCAGTTGGGATCAAGGCGTTTCACCGATGACGTCACCTTGGCCAGCTCACCGTGCATGTGGATGACATGGGTGCTTCCGGCACGTTCGTGGAGGTCATCTACGTTCTGTGTGATGACGGTTACGTCATGCTGCTTCTCCAACGCTGCGATGACATCGTGCGCATGGTTCGGACGGGCATGGTAGATCTTCTCCCTCATGGCGTTATAGAGCAAGAGAGAGGCTTCCGTGTCTTCCTCAAAGCACTCGATGCTTGCCCGGTATTGTAGGCTCTTGTCTTGCCACAAGCCGTTGTCACCTCGGAAGGTCGGGATGCCGCTGTCGGCGCTGATGCCAGCGCCAGTCACAAACACAATGTTTTGTCTTACCATATAAAATTATTGGTGTCCGCTAAAAACGGAAACCACATAAAAATCCTTCCGCGATGCCAATA
>ERZ773276.357-NODE-357-length-54921-cov-19.953104_pt1 | contig 54921 bp, 40 predicted proteins | sample MGYA00511386_ERZ773276 | MGnify/ENA primary metagenome ERZ773276 (study PRJEB29015, sample SAMEA2737778) | human gut metagenome | biome: human gut; feature: human-associated habitat; material: faeces | place: China | collected 2012 ...
CCTCTGATACACACTGGTGGTATCGTAGGTTTTAAAGGTTTTCTTTGTGTCAGCGGCAAGATTTGACGCAGGAGAATCTGGCATTTGCGGTTTGAGGGCGGTGAGAGGCGCGCCTCTCACAAGCCCTCAAACTGCAAATGGCAAAGGGCCTAAGCCCTTGCCGCTGACACAAAGCGGTTTTCCAGGTTTTGGTTAAAAATATGGTCATGGGCCGGTCCATAGCTCCATCGGGAGTCGAATAGAGCGAGGAGAGTGGAAAAGACCTCGGAGGTCTCACGTGGAGAGCAGTATTCCCCCACTTCGTTCATGCAATACCATCATTCACCGAAAGAGAAATTGGAAAATGGTCATGCTCAGGCTTGAGACCCCTGAAAGGGGCCTGTCAATGACTATTTTCCAAAAAAATTCAGAGGTGACGGTCAACTCAACCAAAACACATGGAGAGCAGAGCATTATTCTATAAATGGGAGCTTGCCCATGGCGCCCTGCTCCGAAGCAAACAGCGAAGGACTTTCCATCGACTCCATGACCCTGATGTCGGCAATCCTATTCTTATATTCAGCGAACAGGCGAGGCGATTCCAACTCCTTTCTCCTCGCTACGCTCATGTCAAGAAACGCTTTCTCCTTTTCGATTCCCAAGAAGCGACGACCCACCAAGTTGGCGGCGATACCCGTCGTGGAGCTACCCGAGAAGGGGTCCAGAATCCAGGCTCCCGGCTGCGTTGACGCTAAGATGATACGCGTCAGAAGAGCCAAAGGCTTCTGAGTGGGGTGTTTGCCACACGACTTCTCCCACCTCGCTATGGCCGGGAGCCGCCAGACATCCGTCATCTGCTTTCCGTCGTTGAGCTTCTTCATCAACTCATAGTTGAAATAGTGAGGCACCTTAGCCTCTTTCCGTGCCCAGATGATAAACTCCGTGCTATAGGTGAAATAGCGGCAAGAGATGTTGGGTGGTGGATTTGTCTTGGCCCAGGTCACCACATTGAGGATCTTAAAGCCCAATTCCGTTAAGCAATTAGCCACGGAAAAGATATTATGATAGGTGCCTGAAATCCATATCGTACCATTATCCTTTAACTTCTCTCTACAGGATTTCAACCAATTATAATTGAATTCGTGCATCTCCTCTGGAGATTTACCCTTATCCCAGTCTCCTTTGTCAACACACACCACTTTACCGCTCTGATAGCTTATTCCACCATTAGAAAGGAAATAAGGCGGGTCAGCAAAGACCATGTCAAAGCCAAAAGAGAGCCTCGGCAGCATATCATTACAGTCTCCATGAATGAGGAAGAAGTCGTTAGAAGGGGATTTATAATAAGGCTGACGCTGGTCTACAACGAATTCTGTTGAGACATAATCGTCAGCAGATAATATGATGTCGCTGTTCCGATACAACCGACGGGCAACCAACTCAGCATCTTCCTGCGAACTGGCTTCCACCTGCAAGGTCCTTGCAAGCCTCTCGTTGATCGTAACATTGTACTTCATAATTTCCGTACAAAGTTACGATCAAAATAATTGACATCATACGATAGATCAATGATTAACCTTAGTGATCAAAAAAGATCAATTCAGTAGATTCGTTATCCCTATAAATCAAGCAAATAGGATCATCTGCCGGATAACGGAAAGTTAATAATTGATCTCGCAAATCATATTCTATCCGTCTTAGTTTGCAGCTTGCACATCGTCTCATACTGCAAGCTGATTGTCTCGTAGCTGCTAAAGTTGATTCTATCTTTCATATCTCGGAAAGCAGAGCGCTCCATGACCTTTAAGAACTGTTGCTTGCGATTCTGTGGCGCTACGATATAGAAATCGCTATAGAAATCTCTGAGATCACAGAATTTCGCAACCGAGTTTTGTATGTCGGTAGTATGCTCCACCTCAAATAAGCTGTCAGGCATCTTCCGATCATTAAACCATATTACATCTACAGTGCGCACACGGTCTACGTTTGCTGTACTGGTCATAAAGTTTCTTCTTTTCTCCGATAACAATGGGGGAAACAGAGATGCGGAACTTTTTAAATTCAGATGATATGTTCAACCTTCTCTATGCCGTATTTCTGCAATGTATCACTATTGACGGGCAAATACACCATCAACTCGTCGAAGACGATATACTCCTTGCGATTCATGTGCATGATGCCCACGTTGTCACCGAGCTTGATACGCTCCACTCCCTCTATTGGGATGATGCCTTCCGTCGGATGCCTTGGTACCTTATAATAGGTGTTCGGGGTATCGGTGCGAATATAGAGATGGGTCAGGGTGATGGCGTAAAGCCGGGCATGGAAAGTGTAGTAGAACTGCGCGAAGAGGTCATCTTTGGGCAGTTTCTCCAGCCATTCCTCATAAGTCCACCGCAGTTTGGGGTCCTGGACTCTATTGAGCAGCAGATGGCTTGGCCAATGTGAGGAGTCCAACAAGCGGGAAAAGTCCAGTCTGTCAATGATTGTTTTGTCTCCAGGCATTTTCCCTTGGTACCACACGTTGTCTGCATCACCATACGGATTGCCGTCAATGCGTTGTTGGACGGCTTTGGGGTGCAAGATGTAGGCTCTGAAAAATTCATCGGTATATTTGTTGAGCACCATGGTATATCTCACACTCTGTAATGTGTTGCCCTTTTTCGCATAATGCGTGACGAAGTAACCGCCATAGTTGTCGTTGCAAACTATCTGCCAGAACTCCGTCGACGGACCGCTGGTGCTTCCCGAGCTCCACATCCCCTCTATATCGAGCTGAAGGCCCATGGCTTTGCCGTCCTGCGCTAAGTTGTAGACAGCCTTTCCTTGATACCAATAGTAGAACTCCGACAACGTATTATAGACGTGATACAACAGTCGGATGCGGCTCTTGCGCTTGTCCTCTTTGGCTCTGAGAATAGGCGGAAGAATGTCGAACATCGAACCTTGGGTGAATGTCTGCATTTGGTCGAACACTTCATCGTAGATTTCGTCCAGGTCTTTAACGTCTCCTGATGTCGAGTTGTACCCTGGCAACGCTTTAAGCAGAAAGAGAAACAGAAATGGCAGGCTGAGCTCGCTCTTGTTGGCACCGGTAAAATACTTCGCGTGCTTACATTGCGCGCGGTCATAGTTGGGCAGGAGATAATAAGAAAGCAACTCCACGGCAAGAGCCTCGGGGGCTTTCTTCCTTGACAGGTTCTTCTTGTAATAGTCCCAGCTTTCCTCGTAGGTTTTTATGACCTCGTCGAGTTGCAGCCCCGTACTTTTGTACAGTTCCACCTGAAGGTCGCGATAGGCTGCCCGTCTCTTCTCGTTATTGGAGAAGAACCGGTTGATGGAATTGTTGCCGATGGGTCCGATAGCGAAGTAATTCTCCAACTCCGTCCTGGTGTTGAAGAACAGACGGGTGTTGGATATCACCGCCAAAGCGTTGGCATAATATTGGTTATCAGAGTCGTCCATAACGATGAATGTTGTTGACCGCAATTCTGGTGAATTCGGAATTGCATTTGCAAATGTACCTTTTTCCTTTTCTACTACCAAACGATTCGGGCACAATCTTTATCTACGAAGACTAAAAATGTTGTTCAGCCGGTAGAATACTACTGATTGCGAGCATTTATCACTTTTATGAGAAGAAAGGAAACCCAAAAAGTTGCAGTCTAAGCTATTTTTGTTTTACTTTGCATGCAGAAACAAATAATAAAGCTTATGTGTATACTTGCTTTTTATAGGCACGAGTGCAAGAAGTGTGGACACGTCTTCTACCGGGGACATGATGACCACATCACATCACTCGACGATATTCTGCCGGCATGTCCGAAGTGTGGCAACATAGATCTCAAAACCCGACTTGCCAAGCCAGAAGAGTTGACTTTTGATAACTTGCATTCAAAAAAGTAATGGAATTTGCAGCCTGTGATATAAAAAAGTCGGGAAAAAGTTGTCTACATCGATTATTTTACATAATTTTGCGCAAGTGATCGATGGTACAATGCCAAGGCAACGTGCTTTTCGACCGGACATATTGCAAGAAGTGCAGACTATTATAAGACCTGTTCGAATCTGGTAAATTTAACAAGGTACTTTTATGATACGTCTAGCATGTCCTGTACCCTTTTTGGAGGGCGCGGGCTGCTTTTCGTTTATTCAAGTACCTAGGTTTTACCAGAGCCCGAACAGCGAGGATAGATGGATGCGGCTGCGTGTCCTCCATTTTTACCTTAACCTTCGCTGTTCACCGCAACAAAGAATAGAGTTTTAAGTAGTTATGCTGAGAAAATCAGTGCAGGGAAAATGTGCTGATTGACTCTGGCATTGAACTTCAGCAGTAATTGCGTCGATTCAAAATATTAGATTATGGAAGATAAGAATTACTTAAAGCTTGTATGGATAGCGGCGTTTGTTGCGTTTGCTTCTGTTAGTTGCTGGGCTACAGCAGAGTCTCTTCATTTGCTGCTATCATCCTGGCCATTGGCTATGTGTTGGATTGTGACGGTTGGTTTCTTTATCATTGCCAGTATAGGCAGCAAAATGGTAGTCGATAGCCTCAATCAGAACATTTATTTAGAACGGCGTGTGCCTTGCTTAATTGGTGGTATAATCATTCTAATAATTTTTTGGCTCTTTTGCAGTATGCCGACAAATACTCACACTTTCTTTTATCGCACATTGATTAGTGATAAGGTCAATACCGATATATCAACAACGAAAGGCTATCTGAGTCAGGTGAAGAATAACAGTAGCAACAAAACTAAGGTAGAGGCTAAGATTAATGAATTAGACAATAAGGTCGATATTCTGCTAGGTGAATTAGAGGCAGAGATTAAGAATGAAGTCAATCCTGGATTTGGGCCTAAATCTAAGGAAATCCTAAGAAAATTCGCTGTCCTCCTGAGTGTAGATAAGATAGAGCCATTGAGTTACAAGGGAACTTCTGCTGAAGACAGGCGAAAATTATGTGATGCCTATCGTACAAAGATTTATATTCTTAAGGAAAACCGAATCAAAAGTATCAAGGAACATATTCTCTCTCCGAATTCAGACAATATGAAAGAGGTGACGCAGAATATTGCCAACCTTGATAAAATGAGTGAAAATATAGCAAAGGGAGCAACTGACTTGAATAAAGCAAAAGACATCTCTGGCGTTTGCGACACTTTGAATCAAGCATACAACACAGTGAAAAAGAACAGTGAGTTTATTGATTTCGCATCCAAAGCGGATAAGGATGTCTATACCGCTGACAATCCTTTGACAAGGGTGAAAAGAATGTTGAGTGTGTTTGATGTGTGGAAGGATTTCTTAGCAGGGAAATATGATGGACAGGGATTCCTATTCTGGATATTCATATCAATTCTGGTGGATGTAGCCGCATTCATCTTCTTCGACCTCGCATTTAAGAAAACTGATTATTAATAAAAAGATTGGAATATGGCAAATATTGAAGTACCGAATTCTTTGAATAATTTTGAATCAAGTGGGAAACCACAGCAGAGTGTTTCTAATGCATACAGCAATGCTGCAGAAGATATGATGAATAATAATAGAGGGATGAGTTCCGTGGAGCTTGATGATGCCAACAAGATTAAGGTGACCATAGCAGACAAAGATACTCCATTGGTAGTGCTTTTTGGCCCTCCTTCATGTGGTAAAACCATGACTCTGATCCGTCTTACCCGCTATCTGCTTAGTCAAGGTTATACTGTCCAGCCTGTAACATCGTTCAGACCGTTATATGACAAGAACTATAGTGACATGTGTGAGAATTTCGATTCCTTGATTGGAAGCGAAGAAGCAGCTCGCTCGACAAGTAAGATTAATTTCATGCTTGTTCAGGTGCGAAAGAAAGGGAAGCCTTTTTGTCAAATTCTTGAAGGTCCTGGAGAGTATTACTTCAACCCAGGAAATCCTCACGCTCCGTTTCCCAAATATGTTTATGCCATCATAAACAGTCCCAACCGTAAGATTTGGTCGGTTTTTCTCGAGCCGGAAAACACAAACAAGCGAATGGATATTGGCGATCGCAGAAATTATGTCGATAGAATTGGTAAACTTAAGGATAGACTCAACCCACACGATAAGATTCTATTTATCTTCAACAAGATAGATGAGACGCCATTCGTGCAGGGTCAAGGACGAGTTAACTACCCGCCCGCCATACAATACTTGGATAGTCAGTATCAGGGTCTCTTCTCGAAATTTATGAACGAGAATCCAATTACGAAATTGTGGAAGAAATACAATTTCCACTTGGTAGCGTTTCAGACTGGAAATTTCGCTGAGGCAGCCGATGGGACGCTGACTTTCGAACAAGGGCCAGATGTCTATCCGGATAAGTTGTGGAAAACATTAGTTAATCAAATAAGAGGTTAATAAAATGGATGCAGAAGTGTTTTTGAGTGGAGTACCTGCTGGCGAAAGCTTCTGGGGAAAGGATTCAAGTGAGAGCAGCTATTTTGGTACATTCTATCAAAGCTCGGTCTCTGAGAATCTGAGATTTTTAATTCAGAGACGCAATAAGGGTGTGAAAACCTATTACTACTATAATTATCTCCGCTATAATAATATTGTAGCGAACGATGGGCGCGGTGGTTCTTATTTCGGATTAACACTGAGATTAGATATCTACTGCAAGGATTTTATGGCTATATATAGGGATTTAGACCGCATATTCCATCTCTATATCTTAGGTGATATACTGGAAGACCATCAATCAAACTATCAATACAGTATTGCTACTTTCAGTGGAATCAATGTAAACGAAAAGATGGATAAAATCCGTCATAATGTTTTAGCATCATTCAAAGAGTTTGTTAGTGTACAGCATTCCGCAGAAGTGTTTTCAAATCTGTCGGAGAGCAATTTCGTCTCCTCGGATGGTCTACGACAGATTAACATCTATGAGGCGACACAAGATGTTGTAGAGGCGCAAATTGTTCAAAACGGAAAGGTCGCTCTTTCTCCCCTTTATCCAATGGGAAAGACTGCTCGCGAAATGAATGATTTGAATAAACAATTAGATGAAAAAGGGCAACAGCTAAATAAAGCTTCGCATGATAATAGGACTCTTCGATCAAACTATGACAAGCTTTCCGCAGACTATGACAAGCTTTCCGCAGAAAATAAAGACTTGAAAAAGATCTTGAATTCACAGAAAGCAAATGGTGACAAAATGGCTTCAACACTGGGGTTGAATGGTGATGAGAATAGCCACGACTCGAGAAAATTCACGATGGGAGGGCAATACAGAAAGAAGAAAATCCCTTTTTCTTTTTTGACCTTCTTGGTCAGTTTTTTGAGCTTATTATTTATTTTTTCTCTTGTCTGGAAAGAAAATCGAATAGAGGAAAAAATTCAAGGTCTGGAACAAACAGAACAATCCCAAGAACTAAACATCGAGGAAAAGAGTTTTAGCGATGACCCTACTGACGATTCTCAAATGTCATCAGACCAAACAATGACTAAAGAAAGTCAAAATGGCGAAAAACTGCAAGAAGGTGATAAACTAAAAATGCACGAACAGGGCAAACGTCATACTATAGAATATCCAGCAAGGTGAGGGAAGCCAATATGTGATAATGTTTTCCAGAGTGGGAATAGATGTCTTCACTCTGGAAACAATTTTATACCTATAATAATTATCCACACACCATTACCTGTCCAATGAATAATACTACATATATATTTGGTAATTTTGGGAAAACTTATACCCAATTTCCAGATGACTATACATCGCGTATATTCACTACATTCGCTATGATTGCATCCAAGAAGTCACAAATGGTGATTCATCGCGATGGTGATTTGATGTATTATAGTTATATCCATACTCTTACAGGTGGAAATAATCAATATTTAGGCTTTTGTATATTGCTTAATGGAGCACTCGTCAAGGATATGCATGCCCTCTTTACCCTATTTGAGGACAATCTGAAAGCCATTATTCTTTCCGATAAGAATCTGTTAGTATACGATTCGTATGGTTTACGACCAGCTACAGCCAATTTGGCTGATCACAAGGAGATGTTAATGAAAATATCTCGCGATCTTTCCAACTCGTTCGCAGATAGGAACATAGAACTGGATGTCTTGCCGCCACAGAACAATTCTGTTTCCCAAAACTCTACAGCTATACTATCTTACTTTGAGGATAACAACTTAATTGTCAGTTCTACAGCCAAATATTCCTATGTTTGCGTGACTAAAGCTGATGGATGTGATTTGTCGGAATACATTTCGTCACAAACCGTTCATGAGAATTCATCTGCTTACACTACCATAAGCAATAATAATGACAAAGGACAACAAACAAATTCGATTCCACATACAAACAGCAGTAATACAACTGATTTCAACCCATATGATAAGGGTATTACAAATGACAGATCAAATTATTATAGAAAGCAATCTTATGATGCAGAACCAGGATGTCTTGATTCCTTGTTTAAATTAATTGGGGGATTATTCAAAGCAGCAGGGGTACTCATAATTATTGCAATTATTGCTAGTGTTTTATTAGCTTCATTCCTATAAAGATGCATTTGACAAGGAGTTATCGAGATACATTATTAATAGTAATATTAATGCTAATATATATAGCTAACAGAATGGGTTTATTCACAATATCTTATAGTAGAATAGTTAATTATTTTTTGCACTGCTATTTTAACGATGTAATAGGAGGTATGGTGGAAATGTTTTGTGTTGACCTGATAATTTCATTGGCATACACAGAATTCTATCTAAAGTATTGGCATGTGCTTCTTATTATTTTAGGATGCGGTGTGTTTTGGGAATATGTGACTCCTCTATACCGTAAGGATTCTGTTAGTGACATCTTCGATATCGTTGCCTATGTTGTAGGAGGAATATTGTTCTGGAAAATACAAAGTCTAATAAAAGCAGATGAATAGCAAGTCTATTTCTGGTTTAATTTAAAGGAAGTTCATTATGAATAATACAATATACATATTCGGAAATTTCGGTTCTGGATCTGTTCAATATCCAGAGGATTATACAAAAGAATTTTTAAGTAAATTGTCCGTGCCAAACAATTCGAAGTCTCAACTCGTAATCCATCGCTCGGACGATTTAATGTATTACAGTTACATCCGACGACTTGCTGATCCAACACAGTTTATTGGCATTTGTGTAGAAGTAAATGGGATTTATATTAAAGATATCAGGAAACTATTTGCTTTCTTTGAGACCGCTTGCCCCGACTTGATGGCTAGTAAATCTAAAATAGTGGGATATGACAGAGACTCTAATCTCGTCCCCCTTGTAAAAGATTTCACGAATGTGTCACTTGTAAAAGAAGTAAGCGACGTTATACAGAAAGAGATGGATCAGAGGCTGAGCCAAGGAACACTTTCTAACGCAATGTTGCCACCTATCAACAATGCATTCTCCAATTCTACAAGAAACACTTTTGACAAGAATAACTCTGATGACGAAATTGCTCAAGCCTCTGTTAACTATGCCTACACATACGTAACTAATAGGAAAAATAAGGAGAATTCGATAAACAACAACAAATTCCAAGAAGCAAGTAACAGATTAAGCAACAATATTAGAAAAAACAAAGGTAAGCTGCTAATTGCATTAGCCGTTACCATTGTGACTGCTTTTTCAATATATGCTTACACACAATTAAGGGGTGGAAAAGATTTGAACCAATCATTCATGCAACCATTGGGCACCTATTGGGTGAAGCATATGTCTGATGAAGACCCCTCGTTTAAAGATTTTTATGCTGTTGCCACTAAACTTCGTGAAAGCGCAATTTCTTCGAAAGATAAAGAGAAATTTAAGAGTATATCCTATAATAGACTGAGAAAATTCCTGGACACTTGCGAAGATCAGTCTTGGTACGAGAAAGAAGTATCTGAAGCCAATGCAGTATACGAAAGGAATATTCATGCTCCTGTAGTGCCAAAGGTTAAGAAAATTGTAAACAAATGGAAAAGCTACATATCTGACAACACAATAGATAAGTACATTAGCATAACTGCTCACACCGGTTATGCCAGTTCTTTAATTTTCTTCTCAAAACCTGTATGGTATTATTCCATATATGAGCTAAGGAGCGGAATTTCCAATGCTAAAGTATCGGTGGCAATTATTGATAATTCCACTGGTGATATAGCCAAAGGAACAGAAGTATACCATTTAAATCTTGAAACACTTAATTATTATTCGGATTCTCACAATACTGTGGGATTGAAATTACTTGATGGAAGTTATTGGGATGAACATCATATTAAGATAGGCATCAGCTCTGTAACCTTGACAAATGGTAAAGTAATTCCAACGGACATCATCAATTCAGTACCATCAGATATAAAATCTTATATCTATAGTCCTTCAGAAAGTAAAGAATACAATCTTATACGTAAATATATAGACCCTAAATACACCTCAAAGAGTGTGTATTTTAATAATTGGATTTTGGCAAGGCTAAAGAAGGAAGATTCGCTTTGCTTAGAGCTATTACAAAAAGCAGATATGCCAATCCACTATGTCCCTTACTCATATTAATGATTTAATAAGTATGTATTTCAGTTGATGTATGAATGATAATTAACTCAAAGTATATATCATCTTTGGATTGACATTATCAGTACTCCTCTGTATGAGTGTAATGCCGGTTATAAAGATTGGTGATACATCATTAAAGAAGGTGGCAATACTTAGCGATATCCTTCCGGAGAAAGATAATATGACTGAGAGAATATGGCGCCCTATAGAAAGGTGTAAACCCGAATGTTTGGGCGGATGTGGCCCCTGTCATCCTCCGCATGAGCTCTCCAGAGTATCATCTGGATCCGGTGGTGAAGGCTGGTTATGTCCGAGGCTACGAGGTATGCAGTCTTCTGGAGTCTGTTCAGAAGGTATGGGCAAACTATCGGAACTCGGCATCTCAGAGATCCGGTTTTTTTTCTTCACCGCACCAGCAAATGGATAATACACCCCACCGTGCCAATCACTGTTACCGATTTCACTTGTGAGACCTTTCCTCACGATCATCGATAAGTTGATAGTTAGTAAATAGAATGCCAAATACCAGTCTGCTCTTTTTTCTTAGCTCTTATAATTTTGCTGAATAAGAAAAAATAGTAAATTTGTAACAAATTTATAGTGATATTAAAATTACCGTCTGAGAACGCCCTTCAAAAGTATAAATACTTTAGATGACACTTCTATGTATTTAAGGTTGGGCATTCATGATGTAATATGCTTTAAAAAATACATTTGGATTTAAGCAGAGACATACATTCTTTCTAACTTAAGAATAAATGGTTTTGCTCAATAATAGATATTTATGAAAAGTAAGATAATATTTCCATTGCTTATATGTCTGGTCCTCTGCGCTTGTGGGACTCAAAAGAATATAATAGCGAGCAAGACGCAGACGTCCACCCTTCAGAAAACGCCACAAAAGAATTCTGTCGACATTGATATGGAGAACGGAAATATAGAGGCGCTGATAAGAGATTATCATAACAGAACAGAATACAGAGAAGCCATTTCCACTTATTTGTTTGACTCGCACTCTTACAAAGACGCTACTTATGCACAGTTGAATAGATATAAATCGCTATGCCAGGATAGTATTCTGCAAAATGGGTTAAACAAGGAAATCAACATATATGAGGCCAATGTGCTCGACTCATTTTCCAGGATGAGTAACAAACAGATTGCGTCTTATTATCAGCATCACAAGGACGAACAGGACTACCTCAGGCCAGCTATCATGTCTGTAATCATGTCAGACCTCCCAGATAAGGATTATTATTCCTTACGGACATTAAAGAGAACATTCTGGTATACTGATTTGCAAGACTCCGTCAATCCTGAATATCTGAGAAAACGCAAGCTCCTACTTCCTGCCATACAGAAGAGCATAGAGAATTACTGCCAAAAAGAGTATCAGATATTGGATCAGTATCGACAGATGTGCCAAGATTCCCTTTACAACCACATCGTACAAGCCTCGGAGAAAGCCCTTGATGCAATCATGGATGATGACCTCCCAAAGACGCAAGCAGAGGTGTCAAACAGATACAAGGCCGTCTGTGCCAATGCTATAGATGTAACCATCATAAAGGCCTGCATCAGGAAATGCATGTCGGAAGTAATACCGACCATCAACGCTTCCAGATCTGAATACCTAAACACTTAGGCGGGATATAAGGTAAACGGAAACTACAAGTGGGGAGGATTCACCTATGCGATCAACAAATCTCCTGTAAGTGTTCCCATAAAAAATTTGATGGCTATATCTAGGATACAGAATAAGACAGACTGGCTCGGATGGGGCATCACTGCTGCATCCATGCTAAGCGATGGCATCGCCGGACTCCTTCTCGATACTTATGACATGTATCGAACCATGAAGAATGCCAAAGAAGATGCTAGGAAGGAAGCATCCTATCTGAAGAAAGTAGCACAAGCAACAGTGAGGTCAATCAGAAACTCTATTTACCAGTCGGTCAACAACACATTCTCTCAAATACAAGGCACTCTGACCAAATCTCAGGAGAGATCCAAAAATCTTGTCTATGCGAAATATTAGAAAAATATTGTTATTGGTCTTCTTGACCATATCAACAGGAATGTATGCTCAGCTTGACCGTCTCATCGGCAAGGCTGCTGTCAAAGATGCTGTAGAGGCTGAGACGAAGGTAGCTGTCAAATCAGCCATTAAGGCAGAGGAAAAGGCGGCTTTGAAATCTGCAATGAAGGCAGACGCGAAGGCGACACTGAAAACAGCCGCTAAAACAGAGGCAAGAGCTGCATTGAAAGACGCCATGAGGTCTGAATCGAAGGCAGCAGTTAAGAAAATGGCAGAAAAAGACCTTGTAAAGTCCGAGACAAAAATAGCAAGAGAGAAAGCTACAAAAGAAATCTTGGGTAAGGACGCCCGAAAAGCATCCGTGTCGGCTATGGAGGAGGCTGCAAAGCGGCAGGTAGCGAAAGATGTTGAAAAAGAAGTTGTCAGAACTGCTGGGAAAAGTGAAGCAAAGGCCGTTTCTAAAGGCATTGCAAAAGCTGAAGTGAAGGGTGAGAAAAAGGCTTTCTCGCAATTGGCTGCGGAGAAGATGGAAAGCAAAGGTGTCAAGGCCGCAGAGGAAAAGGCTGCGTCAAAATCTGTTGAGGAGATATTGAACAGCCGTGCACGGTCCGAGTGGGAGAAGTTCTCCGGAAGCTCGGTGGTCAAGAAACAAATATTGATGGAGGATCTCAATGCCAGAAAGGAGCTGGCAGAGGCTCTGAACAAGAACCCTGCGCTGCTTGAGACCTACAACAACTTTATCGCTTCGCCCAAATTCAGGTCAAATGTCACGTTGCTCCGATATGCAGGAAACAATGCCGACAAGATGCGTTTTATATACGCTCCCAAGAACAAGCGTCTCTGGTTGTCCGGCAAAGACCTTGCTCTTGAGGATAAAGCCGGGAAAACCCTTATCAAGCAAAAAGCTACAGGAAATATACTTAGAGAACTGGAGAAAGGCGAAAACAATGGATTTGTGGTAAAGATTGACAAAGACGCTGATCCGGCTTTGCTGGACATGTATACTCTGTCCAATAGCAAATACATCTATAAGAATGCCACATACTATACCGACAAGTTTGGCAGAACGAGTCAGGTTGTAATAAAAGCCGATAACACCATCAAGGCTGCAGGTAGGGATGCCACGCTGCTGAGAAAGGTAAAGGACTATAAGCAACAGTATACCGTGAATGGGGAGATGGCTCACAGAACCAGTCGACTTCCCAATGACGATGCCGGTCACTTGGTTGGAGACTCATGGGGCGGTCCCAGCAATGGCATTAATATTGTGCCCCAGAAAGCTTCATTCAATAGAGGTGGTATTTGGAAAAGTAGCGAAATGATGGGGGCTTCAATGGCCAAAAATGGACATATAGTGGAGCGGACAATAGATATTAAGTACGGTGATAACCTATCACTGCGTCCCCAGTCCTTTGACATCACGCAGAAGGTAGATGGGCAGTTTGAAAATGTAAACGGACAGGTTATGGATCATATTCATTTATTAAATGAATAGAACATGAAGAAATTAATATTGCAAGGGCCGGGAAAAACTTCCATAGGTTGCTATGGTACGGTTAATGAAGAAAATCGTTCCTACCATTTATACTGATAAGGATTCTACAAACAAGAGGGAACCAAGTAGCTTCACAAACTACTTGGTTTCCTCTTGTTAAAGTCACGCTGCCTCTTTAGGGCCGTCGGTCTTTCCCTTGATGTTGGCACCATCCATTCTGGCCTTGCAGTCATCAATCACCATGCCGAGGGTCTCACTATAAAGATATTCGAGGACATAGCCACGGATCTCTTCATCTTTTATTCCACAATTTTCGAGAAGATGAGTGGTGACGTGGCTTATCTCATGCACGAGGGTTGTCTCCATATCGAGCTGGCCATAGCTGTTTCGGAACACCAATGCCAATAGGATGTCCTCCCTGCTCACTGAGAAGTCGGAATTACAGTAGGCCTTTCCTCTGACATCGCTGTTCTTCATGGAAGTCTTCAGTCGCGATGCTTCCTTGTCGGGGAGGCCACGGCAGAGATCTTCAAAGGCAGCTTCGTCATGCTTGTTGGCGATACATACCATGATATTAGTCTTCAGCATAGGAATGGCCACGGTTTTCATGACGTGCCCGTCTCTGCCGCCCATCGCTCCCGCACAGATTTCTCTCACCATTCCGATGGCTTCACTGTACAGGTAGCCGATAAGGTAACTACGGGTCTCATCATCCTTCACCTTATGGTCGTTGAGAATCTGAGAAGTGACGAGGCTCAGCTCATGTACCAGAGCGCCAGCCATACCGAGTTGTTCGTAGTCACTTTTGATGATAAGGACCTGGTAAAGTCGGATGCCATTGCTCATGCGATATGACTGTCCAAGTCGGAGACCTCTGACGTTGTCGCTCATCAAAACAGTCATCAACGAAGCTGCTTCTTCCTCCGACATTCCCTTACAGAGCCCTGCGAACGCAGCCTCGTCGTGTCGGTTGCAGATACACACTCTAACCTCCGAATTAAACATCTGAATACTGATGGATTTCAACGCTTCTTCTTTTTTCTGTACCATATTTTTGAAATTTAGCGGATATAAGGAATTGGGGTGTTTCTCAGCCGGAAAGTCTCAGCCGAACAGTTCGTCTGTCTTCTTCCGTGCTTTCTTCCGGATGTCATCGGTGATGTAGCAGTTGACGCGGTTGAGGACGAAGACGATGGCACCTATATCGTCGGCGTATCCTGCGACAGGGATGGCGTCCGGGATGAGATCAACAGGCAGGATGAGATAGCCCAACGCTCCCATAATCTCCATTTTGACTTTGAACGGAGTTTTGCTGTCGCTCATCAGGTAGTAGAGCTGCAAGATCTTGTAGATGGCTTCCTCGCCAATCTTACGGGCCTGGCTCTTGACCTTACTCCAAAACTTGTTCTCACTGTAATCCGACTTGTAGTCGAGAGTGTTGATGTTTTCTGTCATAGTCTTTGTGTTTTAATCGTTTACTATTGCAAAGAAAGTGGTTTTGTCGTTATGATGGTATCATTCTACTGATATTTCGTCATCGAAAGACAGAAAATGTCACGTATCCGTAAAATAATACTAAGTTGCGTGCATCATTAAAGCGTGAGCAAGAAATATCATTGCTGATACATTGTTATTTAAAAGGAATTCGCTTTCTTTGCAACAGGAAAGAAATGAAAAATATAACATTATGCAGCAAGAAACAATAGAATTTCAACAGCCAGCCCGAAGGGTGTATACCGCCGTCAAGCTGGTCATGCAGACCAAGCTGAAGCTCAACAATGTTGACTACGATGACAACCTCTTTATCATCAAGGCCAGGCATGGCAACTTTTTGTCTCCATTCAGCGAAAATATAGAGATAAAGGTTGTCGCAGACAGCACTTCAACGAGCAAGGTGACGATCTCCTCGTCGTCCCGCTCGATGCTGAATCTACTACGTCTTGGTGCCAACAAGGGTAATGTGAACAACTTCAAGGACTATATCAGCAACGAGGTGTACAAACTCTGTAGCGATGAGGAAATCCACCTGCACCGCCAGAATGACGACCACTCTCAGATAAAGATTGTACCGCCCGACATAAAATTAAAGAGGTAGGAAGGCCGGGCATGAGTATCAGAAATAATATTTCCCATGATTCATGCTAGGCATTCGCCCCTATGAGAAATCATGGAGATGAGCCTTCATACAGCCCATCTCCATGACGTAATGACGCACCTGGAACAGATCTGGACTAACGGCTTGTCAAGGAACTTCCGATTCTTGTCCGAAAGCTTGCAAAATATCTTGCGAACTGACAAGTGAATTCAGGAAAAGACATGCGACGGTCGTCACAAGATCGTACGACGGTCGTCATAAGAAAGTGCGACGGTCGTCACAAGTTCGTGCGACGGTCGTCGCAAGAAATCGTTCCATATTTAGTGTCTTTTCCTGAATTCACTTGTCAGTTCTTGACTGGTTAAACTGTTTTACTTGTCAATATACATTACTTCGAACTGATTTGCTTGTCAATGGTCTCAAGTTCATACTGATTTAGTTGTCAACCTACATGATTTGAACTGAAAAACCTGTCAGCCAGCATTGGTCAGCAACACAGGATGGACAAAATCAGAGTGAGCCTTGGGTTCCGGCAAAGTTCGTCCGGGGCTCGATGCCCCGTCGAACTTTAGGTGTTGATGGCATAAAACCGTCGTTCACCAGGATTCCGGCGCGTCAAAGTTACATATTATCTTTGATTCTGCCAAGTTTGCCTATTGCTTTTTCCACATTTTTTTGCCTGGCTCTACATTACCTTTGTATACATCCATTGGTGTCTTCATTCCTATACTCATATGCGGTCTTTTGTAATTGTAGAATTCGACAGCTTGGGCTATCTCTCTCTCCGCATATTCCTTGTCAGGATACATCTCTTCCAAACGAATCTTTTCGTTCTTGATTATTCCATTCTGTCGTTCAGCAATGGCATTATCAGTTGGATTATACCTCTCTGTCATGCTGATACGTATATGATGGCTGACAAGAAGGTCTACATAGTCATAGCATGCATATTGCGACCCTCTATCCGAGTGGTGTATCGTTGCGCATAGGTTTCCACCGCCAGATGAATCAATGGCCATTTGAAGTGCCTTTATAGTATTGTCAGCTTCAAGAGTCTCGGATAAGCACCAGCCGATTATTGCATGTGAATATGCGTCTGTAACCAAGTGCAGATACAAGACATCACCAGTAATCCATATATATGTAATGTCTGACACCCAAATATGGTTAACATATTGTGCATCAACACCTTGTATGAGATTTGGATATTTCCTGTAAGGATGGTTGGAGTCTGTCGTCCGTCGGCGTTTTTGCTTTGGGAGCATATATCCTTCATCACTAAGGAAACGCATAAACGAATCACGACCATGGGTTATTTCTCCTCCGAGTTCTTCTCTTAATATGGTGTGTAACTTCACACCGCTAAGCCGAGGCCATAACCAACGGTAATACTCTACATGGGCACAGAGAAACTTGCGCCGCTGTCGCTCGGATATCACACGATGACCACTCGCATAGTACCACTGGCGGTTCTTGCCAAACAATCTGCACAGAGTCCCAACAGATATATCTGGAAACTCTTTACGCAGCGCCGTCACTGTTTGGCACCACCTTTTTTTAAGATGGAGATGCCCTCCTCAGCCTCTGCTATCTCAATCATCTTTTCAAAGGCACGGCTGCGGAGTTTCTCCAATTCCAAAGCACGCTCCAAATCCTTGATGCGATTGCCGAGTATCTCTTCTTTGGTCAAATCCTTGTCGTGATGTTCCTGCATATATGACTCTACTAGTTTCTCCGGCAAAGATAACACTTTTGAGTCAACAGGCCACTGTTTTATCCACTCGAATAATGAGCCTCGGCTAACACACCACTTAAGCGAGGTTGCGGTCAAGGTACCTCCACTTGAATAATAGTCTGAGACTACCTGAATCTTAAACGCATCTGTAAAAGTACGTCTTTTCTTCTCTTTTGTCATTTCTTTTTATTTCCATTTGTGTCGAAGAAGTGACAAGCTAAATCCGTATAAGACATAGTGTCGTCTAAGACACCATGGGCAGCTCCGGGTGAGCACGGACCTCGGAGGTCTCACGTGGACAGCAAGACATATATCGTAGCATGTTATTGAAGGAAAAGGAAAATGGTCATGTCCAGGCTTCCGCTCCTCAGGGAGCTATGGGTCTGTGGCACTGGGATGGGTCTCTGGCGAGCAAGCTCGCCCGCCCCCACCCTAGTGCCACAGACCCACACCTTTGGTGCCAACCCAGTCCATGACGAAAATCGCTTCGCGTAAAATTGCGCGGAGCGCATAAAATAAAGCATCCGATATGCTTTGAGCACACAAAAATGATATAGCACTCTAAAACCGATAGAGCACAAAACCGATAGGGCACACAAAACCGACTGTTAGAGTAGTATGCTAATCCGACTGTAGGCAGGTTATGGACGAATTGGGGGTATGCTCTATTTTATGCCCGAAGGGCAATTTTACGCGAAGCGATTTTCGGCATGGACAGGCTTGGACCCCAGAAGGGGGGTGGTGGTGAAGTGCCGGGGCAGGCTGCGAGCTTGCTCGCAAAGACTGCTCCGGCACTTCAACACCACTGCTCCCTAAGGAGCGGAAGTCTGTCCAGGTCCATTTTCCAATAATCTCTACAGTGGAATTAGAGACAAAAACAGATAAAACCAGTATGTGTATCAGATGGATAGCAATCAGCCTCAGGACTTAACGTGAGCACTGACCCCGGAGGGGGCACATCGTAGGCAGCTCCGGGCAGGCACTGACCCGGAGGGGTCAGCGCTCCACCAAACCGGGATATCATGTGGATAAGAAAGTGTAATAATGTGATTTGTTAGGATATTCCAAACTCCAAGTCTAAGAGGAGCAAAATAGGGAAAATAAAAATAGGTAAAAAGGAGCACTGCAATATGGCTTCCTTTTTACCTATTGTTCGTTTACCAGAAGTAATCTATTATTCGTTTACCAAAGGTAATCTATTCGTTTATCAGAAGTGATCTGTTAATCTTCTATCAGAAGTTCACCTCTTTCAGGATTCTGTCAGTTGCACCGGCCAGACTCTCCACGTAGGCGGCAGCGGCAGCGCTGCAACTGTGGAGATAAGCGTCATCGGTGTCGAAGCGCTTCATGAGCTTGGCAAAGGCGTCGTGGTCTTTTATCTCAAAACCACCACCCGCCTTGATAAGTCCCTGCGCCTCCTGGAAGTTCTTGTTGTTGGGTCCGAAGATGACGGGCTTGGCCCATACGGCAGCCTCAAGGACGTTATGGATGCCCACCCCGAAGCCGCCTCCGACATAGGTCACGTCAGCATAATGGTAGATGCTCGACAGCAGCCCGAAGCAGTCGATGATGAGGCACTCGGCCCCGGCGACAGTCCCAGGCGTGGCCTGGGTATAGCGCACGGCCTTGCGCTCAAGCTTCGAGAGTATCTGCTTGAGATGGTCCTCACCGATGACATGCGGCGCGATGATGAGCTTCCAGTCGCGGTGCTCATTGAAATACTTGATGAAGATATCCTCGTCAGGTGGCCACGAGCTACCCGCGATGAAGACCTTCGGCTTCTCCCCTACTCCATTGCCAGCGATAAAGCTCTCCACGATGGGCAGATGCTTCCCAGCGTCACGAATCTGCAACACACGGTCGAAGCGCGTATCACCCGTCACGCTCACCCCATCGATACCGATGGAGTGAAGAAGCTGGCGGCTCTGCTCATTCTGTACGAAGAAGTGAGAGAAGCAGTTGAGCACACGACCATAGCCACGTCCATACCAGCGGAAGAAGATCTGTCCCGGGCGGAAGATGCTCGACACGCTGTAGAGCGGAATGTTGCGGTGCTTGAGGATATGCAGGTAGTTGGACCAGAACTCATACTTCACGAAGAAGGCCATGACCGGGCGCACGGTGCGCAGGAAGCGTCGGGCGTTGCCGATGGTGTCGATGGGCAGATAGCAGATGATGTCGGCACCCTCGTAGTTCTTGCGTACCTCATAGCCCGAGGGCGAGAAGAAGGTGAGCAAGAGCTTGTACTCCGGATGTTCGCGGCGGATACGCTCCATGATGGGGCGTCCCTGCTCAAACTCACCGAGCGAGGCCGCGTGAAACCAGATGTACTTTGCCGCAGGGTCCACCTTCTCGTCCAGGATGCGCCAGGTGTCGTGCTCACCCTCCCACATCGTCTTCACCTTCTTGCTGAAGAAAGTGGCGACCCATACACCTATATTATATAGGAATATAAAGAAATTATACATATCTGCAGCGGCCTACCCTAACGTCTCTATGGCTTTTTTCAGCCGCTTGATGGTTTCTTCCTTGCCTAAGAAGGCCGAGATGTCGAACATGCCGGGGCCCTTGCCGATGCCTACGAGTGCCAGGCGCCAGGCGTTCATCACATCGCCCATCTTATAGCCTTTGTCGGCAATCCACTTCTCCACCACGGGCTCCTGACCCTCTACGGAGAAGTCGTCGATGCCCTCTAAGACGTCGATGAGCTCGCGCATCTGCTGCGCGCTGTATTCCTTCCAGCGCTTCTTCGCCGTCTTCTCGTCGTAGGAAGTAGGGGCAATGAAGAAGAAGGCGCACAGCGGCCACAGCTCCTTGACAAAGCTGACACGGTCTTTCATCATGTGCACCACCTGCAGGATGCGGTCGAAGCTCTCGTCGACACCGTTGTTGGCAACGATGGGCGCGAAGAGCTCAGCTATCTCCTCATCGCTCTTGCGAAGGATATACTCATGGTTGAACCAGATGCCCTTCTGATAGTCGAACTTGGCGCCGCTCTTCGAGCACTTGGTGATGTCGAAGACCTTGACGAGCTCGTCGAGGGAGAATATCTCCTGGTCGGTGCCGGGATTCCAGCCTAAGAGAGCTAAGAAGTTGACGACAGCCTCTGGGAAATAGCCACTCTCGCGGTATCCGCTGGAGACCTCGCCGGTCTTGGGGTCGTGCCACTCCAAGGGGAACACAGGGAAGCCGAGGCGGTCGCCGTCACGCTTCGACAGCTTGCCCTTGCCCTCGGGTTTGAGGAGCAGCGGCAGATGGGCGAAGCGCGGCATGGTGTCTTCCCAACCGAACGCTTTGTAGAGCAGCACATGGAGCGGAGCACTGGGCAGCCACTCCTCGCCACGGATGACATGCGTGATTTCCATGAGATGGTCGTCGACGATGTTGGCCAAATGGTAGGTTGGCAGCTCGTCGGCACTCTTGTAGAGGACTTTGTCGTCGAGGATGTCGCTCTTGACACACACGTCGCCACGAATCATATCGTTGACGTGAATCTCCTCACCGGGCTCCACCTTGAAGCGGACAGTGTACTGTGCGTCCTCGGCAAGGAGCTTGTCCACCTCCTCCTTGGGCAGCGTCAGGGAGTTGCGCATCTGCATGCGCGTGTGGGCGTCATACTGGAAGTTGCTCACCTCCTGGCGTTTCTTCTCCAGCTCCTCGGGCGTGTCAAAGGCGATATAAGCCTTGCCATTGTCCAGAAGCTGCTGCACATATTTCTTATAAATCTTCCGGCGCTCGCTCTGCCGGTAGGGACCATGGTCGCCACCAAAGGAGACGCCCTCGTCAAACTTGATGCCGAGCCATTTGAACGACTGCAATATATATTCCTCAGCACCAGGGACAAACCTGTGGCTGTCGGTATCCTCAATACGGAAGACGAGATCGCCGCCATGCTGACGGGCAAAGAGATAATTGTACAAAGCCGTGCGTACGCCGCCGATATGCAAAGGGCCAGTAGGGCTGGGCGCAAAGCGCACCCTCACTTTTCTTTCTGACATAACTCTATCTTATTAAACTTTTGCAAAATTAATACTTTTTTTCTGCTTTAACGGTTTTTTTTCGTATTTTCGCACCAAATATAGAACACATCCCATCAGACATGAGCATTTTCAGCAGAATCAACACCCATACAGAGCATTTCTGGCGCGACTTAGGCCTGTACATCGGCCTTGTCCTACTCACCACCCTCGTCATCGTGTGGTTCCTGCCACGCAACGAGGGTAAGCCCTTTGCCTACGAGGTCGGCGAGCCATGGCACTACGGTACCATCATCGCCCGCTACGACTTCCCTATCTACAAGACCGACGAGGCGCTGAAGAAGGAGAAGGACTCGCTGCTCAAGACGTTCCAACCCTACTACAACTATAGTCCCAACGTGGAGATAGCGCAGCTCACGGACCTCCGCAGCGACCTGGCCAAGAGCAAGGTGCCGCTGCCTTCGGGCTTCGCCGATATCATCATCGAGCGCCTCCACCGCTTCTACCAGTCGGGAATCATGGACACGCCCAACTACAACTCCCTGCACAGCGACACCACAGCCCAGGTGAGGGTCATCTTCGGCAAGGACGCCGAGAGCGTGAAGATAGGCTACCTCTACTCCACGATGTCGGCCTATGAGCAGCTGCTCAACGACGAACGCCTCGTCCAGGAGCGCCCGCTGCTGCAGAAGCTCAACCTCAACAACTATATTGTTCCCAACATCATCTACGACCGCGCACGCACAGAGTCGGCCCGCAACGACCTTCTCTCCGGCATCTCACCGGCCAGCGGTATGGTCATGGCCGGACAGAAGGTCATTGAGCAGGGCGAGATGGTCGACGACTACAACTACCGCGTGCTCAACTCCATGGAGAAGGAGATGCAGCGTCGACAGACGGGTTCCAAACAGATTACCAACCACTTTATCGGTAACGCCGTCTATGTCTTCATCCTCGTCGTCCTCTTCACCTTCTACCTGACGATGTTCCGCCGCGACTATCTCAGCAAGCCGCGCTGCGTAGCCATGCTCTACACCTTCATCACCATCTTCCCCATAGCGGTATCGCTGATGATGGAGCATACCTATTTCAACTTCTCCGTCTATATTCTGCCCTTCGCCCTGGTACCTGTCTTCGTGCGTATCTTCCTCGACTCGCGTACGGCGTTTATGACCCATGTCACGATGGTGCTCATCTGCGCTGCGGCTCTGAGATACCAGTTTGACTTCATCGTCGTGCAGATTGTCGCTGGTCTCGTCTCCATCTACTCTCTGCGCGAGATGTCGGCAAGGTCGCAGGTCTTTGTCACCGCCGTCCTCGTCTTCTTCGCCACATGTATCACCTTCTTCGCGCTGAAGCTCATGGAGAGCGGTGAGGATTTCAACCCCGACTTGAGCATGTACTACCACTTCCTCATCAACGGAGTGCTCATGCTCCTGGCCTACCCGCTGATGTTCATCGTGGAGAAGACCTTCGGCTTCGTCTCCGTCATCACGCTCATCGAGCTCTCGGATACCAATAAGGGCTTGCTCCGCAAACTCTCGGAGGTGGCGCCCGGCACCTTCCAGCACTCTATCACGGTGGGTAACCTGGCCTCGGAGATAGCCAACAAGATTGGCGCCAAGGCCACGCTGGTGCGTACCGGTGCCCTCTACCACGACATCGGCAAGATGAAGAACCCGGCGTTCTTCACCGAGAACCAGCAGGGCGGCATCAACCCACACGATAACCTCACTGAGAAGGAGAGTGCCAGAATCATCATCGCACATGTCACCGACGGCGTTAAGATAGCGGAAGAGAACAACCTGCCCGTTATCATCCGCGACTTCATCCTTACACACCACGGACACGGCATGTCGAAGTATTTCTACATCAAATATCAGAACGAGCACCCCAACGAGGTCGTGGACAAGTCCATTTTCACCTATCCCGGTCCGAATCCCTCGACGCGCGAGCAGGCTATCCTGATGATGGCCGACACCTGCGAGGCAGCCTCCCACTCCCTGAAGGAATATACCGAGGAGAGCATCTCCAACATGGTCAACAAACTCGTCGACCAGCAGGTGAAAGATGGCTTCTTCACTGAGTGCCGCATCACCTTCTACGACATCGCCGTGGCCAAGCAGGTGCTCATAGAAAGACTCCGAGCCATCTACCACACCAGAATACAGTACCCGACAAGGGCTAAGAAATAGCAGGATTTTCTGTCTGACAACAAGACAGATAGCCTGCAAGCGCTCATTTGGGCAATTGTTAAACAATTGTTTGACATAATGCGAACAATTGTTTGACAATGGACCGAAATGCGATCTGCCGCGCACGGCACCACTATCAGAACCACAGAACTGACAAACTGATGAGAAAAAAAGTCATTATAGCTATTCTCGCCACGCTGCAGGCTGTCCTCATAGCAGGATATTTCCTCGATCCCCCGATGAGGAAGACGGCAGCAAGACTCCTCCCCGCCGGACCGTTCACCGAAGACACAAAGTTGTCGAGCCAGGATGTCCAGGCGCTCGGCCAGGACAGCCTCAACACATTATGGATAGGCACCGGAGACGGTCTGAACATCGCCTGCGGCAACTCTTTCATCCAACTCTTCCACGACGACAGCGACAGCACGACCATCCCCGACAACAATATTCTCTGTATACACCGTGACAGGAGAGGCACCATGTGGATAGGCACACAAAACGGTGTGGCGAAATACCTCGGAGGATATAAGTTCAAGACTTACCGCCTGCCATCGGATATCAATGCCGTGCATCAGATTACCGACACAGAAGACTCGGCCGTCCTTGTCAACAACTCCAAAGAGGTCTACAAAATTCAGGGCGATCGTCTCGCGCCGTTCCATGAGTTTGCCGACCCCAATATCTGTAACTATCTTTTCAGCGACCGCCAGGGTGGTTTCTGGGCCACCACGCCAAATGTCATCATCCACTACGACAGCAGCCACAGGCCCTTCTTCACAAGGCGGGAGCCTCACAAGCTCAACCTCTCTTACTATCATCTCCATAACGACACCCTCTGGCTCTCGCAGGGACAGAACATCAGCGCCATCAGCCTGACCACCGGGAAGGTCCTCTACCGCAATAAGGAGAAACTGCCCATCCTGCCCTCAGACATCGTTGTACAGGACGACGGCACCGTGCTCGTCAACAGCGCATACCATGGCCTCTACCGGTTAGACACAAGACACAGCAAACTGAACAAGGTGGAAGGCATTGACGGACTGCTAAAACACAAGGATGTCACGATAACGGTCTTCTTCGAGGATAATGCCCACAGAACGGTCGTCGGCTACCAAAATGGTGGCTTCCAAATATTACCACCCCTTGATGTTGACAACAATAGTCTCAAGCAGCTGACAGCTCTGCTGCGGGGACAGAGCGCAGGGCGCCTACAGCGTGTGGGGACTACGCTCCTTGCTGCCACAGAATATGGTATGGCCGCTTATGACATGCGGAAAGAGACGCTGAGACAGTATTTCTATTACGACACCTTCAACGACAGTCCCGTCTTCCGGCAGACCGTCAACGACATCGTGCCCTACGGCAACGGCGACAAGGCATGGATTGTCACCAACGTCAGAATTTTCTCCTGTCGGGTGAAGGATGGCAATGTTTCTCTCGGCAGCCGCATCTTCGGCAACGACAACGTCGGGCCGCTCCTCGGCTCAGGCCTCAGAGTCGGATCCGACCTCTTCGTGACCAGCGACAGCCGTTACCTCCTGCGCTGTCCTTTCGGCGCTGTCCTCCCCGACTCCATCCCCGTCCCCAGTCCTTTCTACGACAGTAAGACAAAGATGGCTGCTCTCCCCAATGGCGACGTCCTCCTCGTTATGAGGGGTCTGAGGACCGCCATACTCCGTCCGGCTTCCGGAAAGATCATGATGGACGCTACATCCGACGACATATCAACGTCGGACCTCACACCAAGCTGCGTGACAGTAGGTCGCCATGGCGAGATATGGATAGGCACCACACACCGCGGCCTGTACCAATGGGACCGGGAACGGCACACGATGAGACGTGTCGCCGACTTCCCCGTCCGTGACATCGTTGCCATGACCATGACACCCGACGGCAGAATAGCCGTAGCGTCACAGGCTCATCTGATGACCTATACACCGAAGACGAAGTCTCTGCACTTCAACAGCCCGGTAGGTTCGATGACTGATGACGACCGTCAGCAGCACCCTATCGTCCATGACCTCTGTCTCGTTGGCAGCAACATCGTCTTCTCTTGCTCGGAAGGCTGTGGCACCGCCTCTCTGGTACCACGACGAGGGAATAGGCCCAAGCTCAAAGTGACGAGCATCAAGGTGAGGGAGAGAGATGGAAGATGGTATGTCATGGACGGCATTGGTGACGACAGGCATCTCACCCTGCCTCACGGCACCAGAGACATCGTGATCACCATGACCGATGCCAACGGCAACGACAACCAGCACTTCCTCTACCAAAGCCGGATGAGCAACACCGGTGATGCCTGGCATGCCTCTGACAAACTCGATGACTACCGGTTCTCAGACATCGGCTCGGGAACCTACACTCTCAATGTCAGAGTCGTCGACTCACCCTACCAGCAGCCTCTCGACGAGAAAACGTTGCTTATTACCGTCAGGCCTCCCTTTGCTGCTTCCTGGGCAGCACTATTCTTCTATGCACTATGTCTCGTGATGGCCATCGTAGTCGCCAATACTCTCTACCTCCGGTCCAAGGCCAGGCACCTCACGATGACGGAACTGCAGCATGAGCATGAGCGTGACAAGAGGACCAATGAGATGAACATGAGCTTTTTCACCAATATCTCCCACGAGTTCCGCAATCCCCTCACCGTCATCGCCGGACCTCTGGCTACGCTGCGTACCGATGCCAGCATTCCCGAGACACAGCGCAAGATGATAAACATGGTGTGCAAGAGCGTGAACCGCATGCTCAAGCTCATCGACCAGATGCTCGACTTCAACCAGCTTGAAGCCGATGTCCTCAGGCTCCGCGTTACACAGACCGATATCTCCGAGGACTTTGCTGCTGTGGCGGAAGAATGCCGGCAGAGCGCCGTCCTCAGAGGTATAGACCTCGTGATCAGAGATAAGCAGGAAAATCTCTACGGATGGCTGGACAAGGACAAGTTCGGAAAGATCATGGCCAACCTGCTCACCAACGCCCTGAAGCACTGCCCCGACAACGGCACCATAACACTGTCACTCAGCGAGACCCACAACGCCGCAGACGTTGTACCGATTTACAAGACAGCATCCACAGGACGTAGTGTTGTCGTCAGAGTGACCAACAGCGGCAAAGCCATCCCCGAGGACAAGATTGATGATGTCTTCAAGAGATATTACCAAATTAAAGACGGCAATGATGTCAGGCAATATGGCTGGGGCAGCGGCATTGGCCTCTACTTTGTCAGGCGCATGGTGATGCTGCACCATGGCTTTATCCACGCTTTCAACAACAGCGACGGCTCCGGAGTAACCTTCGAGTTCCTGCTACCCATTGACGCCGATGCCTACCAGAGTGAGGAACGGGCTCAGGATGACAGAAGGCCGATGCTCATACCCACCAATGACGTCCCAGAGACTGACGACAGAGTTGAGGAGACTCTTGACAGTGTCAACAAGGCAGGAGGCAAGCCTAAGATGCTGATCATCGATGACGACATGCCGGTGGCACAATATATAAGGAGTCTGTTCATCAAAGACTATGTCGTGGTGAACAAATACGACGGCGAGACAGCGCTGGATTACTTAGAGGCCAACACCCCCGACATCATCCTCACCGACATCGTCATGGGCGAGATGAATGGTCTGGAGCTCTGTAAACGCATCAAAGGCAACGTCATGCTCAGCCACATTCCCGTCATCCTCATCACGGCAAAGTCGAATGTCGACGAGCAGATACAGGGCTTGCACCTCGGCGCCGTGGCCTACGTCACCAAGCCGTTCGACCCGCGTTATCTCCAGGCTCTCGTTGAGAGCCAGCTTGCCAACGCCATGGAACTGCGCAGAGCGCTGTCCACAGCCTCACAAGTGCCTGCCAACGGACAGCTCGCCGAGCAAGACCGAAAGTTCCTCAACGAGCTCTACAGACTCATGGGAAAGCACCTCGCCGAGCAGGACCTAAACGTCAGCGCACTGTGCCGTGACTTTCTCATCAGCCGCTCCAAGTTCAACTACAAGCTCAAGGAGCTCACCGGCGAGACACCGGGAAGTCTTTTCAGGAATTTCAAGCTTAACAAAGCCGCGGAGATGCTGCGCGACGGCAAACATAACGTCAGCGAGGTGGCCATGCTCACGGGCTTCGGCTCCGTGTCCTACTTCTCTGTAGCGTTCAAGAAGCAGTTTGGCATCAGCCCATCAGAATATAAGTAGACCTGACAGTCAACTACTTACCAAATTATCTAAAATATTTGCACAAAAACAAAAGATGTAGAGACAGCTTTAGAAAAACGATAATTCAAAATTTAAAGTCTCGTCACGAAATATTATAGAACTTTGCGCTGTTCAAAAACCTATAATGATTATGACAAACATCTCAGACAAGCTGGCACTTGCTATGTTACCGGCAGCGGCTCTTACCGTTGCCGCCCGTGCCGAAGCTCAGACTGCACAACAGTCACACCCAAACATCATCTACATCATGTGCGACGACCATGCCACTCGCGCCATCAGTGCCTATGGCAGCGAGCTGTCGAAGTTAGCTCCCACACCAAACATCGACCGCATCGCCCAGCGCGGCATGATGTTCACCAATTTCTTCGTGGAGAACTCCCTCTCGGCACCCAGCCGGGCCTGCCTGATGACAGGTCTGTACAGCAACCAGAATGGTCAGCGACAGCTCTTCGAGGGCATCGACACCACAAAGACTTTCTTCCCTGAGCTGCTGCAACAGAACGGCTACGAGACAGGTCTGGTGGGAAAGTGGAACCTGCGCTGCACACCTAAGGGTTTCGACTATTGGCACATCCTCGACGACCAGGGGACCTATTACAATCCCCTGTTTGAGGATAAGAACAGCAAAGGCACCTTCAAGCGCGAGGAAGGCTATGCCACCGACCTCATCACCGACCATGCCATCGAGTTCATGGACCATCGCGACAAGAGCAAGCCCTTCCTGCTCATGGTGCACCATAAAGCACCGCACCGCTGCTGGGTGCCAAGTCCGAAAAATGTGGGCATGTACGACAAGGTCGACTTCCCGCTTCCCGAAACGTTCTGGGACGACTACAGCACACGCGGCATAGCAGCGAAATCGCAGAAGATGAGCATTGCCAACGCCATGGAGCTCATCCAGGACCTGAAAGTGCCGGAGATGCTGGACAGCACCCCGGAGATGAAAGCATCATATGGCGCATTCATGAGCGAGTTTGGACGTATGACACCACAACAGCGCGCTGCCCTCGACGCTTACTATATGCCGAGGAACAGGAAGTTCCTCAACGACAAGCTCACCGGCAAGGACCTCGTGATATGGAAATACCAGAACTACATCCGTGACTATATGGCTGTCATCCACTCCGTCGACGAGAGCGTGGGACGCCTCCTCGACTACCTTGACAAGAACGGACTCACCAACAACACCGTCATCGTCTACACCTCTGACCAGAGCTTCTACACCGGCGAGCACGGATGGTTCGACAAGCGCTGGATGTATGAGCCCTCCATGCACACACCGTTCATCATCAGCTATCCCGGACACATCAAGGCTGGTTCCGTCTGCTCACAACTGACACAGAACATCGACTGGGCGCCCACCTTCCTCGCCCTCGGTGGCGTGAAGAAACCAGCTTACATGCCTGGCATATCCCTGGAGCCCCTCTTCTCAGGAAAACCGGTGAAGAAATGGCGCACAAGCCTCTACTACCACTACTACGACTACCCCACCTTCCACCTCGTACGGAAACACGACGGCGTGCGAACCCTTGACTACAAACTCATACACTTCTACGGCAAGGGCGGCATGAGAGCCACCGTGGAGAACAAATACCAGAACATCCCCGGCACGGCAGAGAACTGGGTTCTGAACTATCTCAACAATGCCAACTACTTCAAGGACGACGCACCCGACATCGACTACTATGAGCTCTACGACCTCAAGGCCGACCCCAACGAGGTGAACAACATCTACGGTAAGAAAGGTACCGAGAAGATTACCAAAGAGCTCAAGAAGGCCCTTGACAAGTACCGCAAAGACCTCAAAGTCGACGAGTACTAATCAACAAACCGACTAATAAACATCATTATTATGACCGCCACCATAGCACCATTCTCTCGTCCCCTCTACGTCATGCTGAAACCCGTAGGAGCGTCATGTAACCTCAGATGCCGCTACTGCTACTATCTTGAGAAGTCAAACCTCTATAAAGACAGCGGGCAGCGGGTGATGAGTGATGACATCCTCCAACACTTCATGCGCGACTATATGGCAGCCCAGACCGGTGATCAGGTTCTCTTCACCTGGCACGGCGGTGAGCCGCTGATGCGCCCGCTGACCTTCTACAAGCGTGCCCTGGAGTTGCAGAGGATGTATGCCGATGGCCGTCAAGTGAGCAACGTCATCCAGACCAACGGCACGCTGCTCACCGACGAATGGTGCGAGTTTCTCAAAGCCAACAACTTCCTTGTGGGTATCTCCATCGACGGACCACAAGACTTCCACGATGAATACAGGGTGACAGCAGACGGCAGACCGTCTTGGCGGAAAGTCATGCACGGCATCAGCCTCCTCAAGAAACACGGCGTGGAATGGAATGCTATGGCGGTGGTCAATGATTATAACGCCGACTGGCCTCTCGACGTTTACCACTTCTTCAAAGACAACGGGTGCCGCTACCTGCAGTTCACGCCCATCGTGGAGCGCCTCGTCAAGCACGACGACGGACGCCATCTGGCGCATGTCAACGACAGTGCCGAGGCGCCGTTAGCATCCTTCTCCGTGTCACCGGAGCAGTGGGGCACCTTCCTATGTGATATCTTCGACGAATGGGTGCACCGTGACGTCGGGCGGACCTTCGTGGAGGTTTTCGACTGCACGTTAGCAAACTGGTGCGGTATGAAGCCTGGCATCTGCGTCTACGCCGAGGAGTGCGGGCATGCCGGTGTCATGGAGTATAACGGCGATGTCTACTCCTGCGACCACTTCGTATTCCCGGAATACCGCCTCGGCAACATCAGGCAGAAGACCATCTACGAGATGCTCTATGGAGAGCAGCAGCGGGAGTTCAGCAAGATGAAACGCCGGTCTCTGCCTCAGCAGTGCCGTGAGTGCGAATTCCTCTTCGCCTGCCACGGCGAATGCCCGAAGAACAGGTTCTTAAAAGACAAATACGGAAACAACGGCCTCAACTACCTCTGCGAAGGCTACCATAAATACTACAGCCATGTGGCGCCCTACATGGACTTCATGCGCAATGAGATAGCCAATAAACGCCCACCAGCCAACATCATGCAGGCGTTAGCCGATAAGCAATCATAGCTTGGCATAAGGAATGATGGGATTATGATAGCATGCTCACCGCATCGAAAAAGGGGTAGAGAATAGATATTCCCTGCCCCTTGGCATGTTAGTTTATGTATAAAGATATTACATATCCAGCTCAATGCTTGCACCGAAGACATCGTTTTTACGCGTGTAGTCGGCCTGATAATCATAGCCAGTATTGGCAGAGACGTTGTTGGTCTTCTTTGTCTGGTAGAAAGTGTGGAAGTACGCCACGTTGACACGTGTCTTCTTGCTGACATGAATCATGAAGCCACCGCCGAGGCTATGGGAGCTCGTCACAAACGACTTGTCGTCCATATAGGCGTCGGTGATGCCATAGCTGGTGCGCTGGTAGCCGGCCGAGACGGTGAGCCACTTCACGGGGTCGCCCTCTACGCCAAGGCTGTACTCGATTGTACCACGGTCAAGCTTGTCCTCCCGATGTTTGTAGGCTGTGGCCTGCTTGTCGAAATAATAGTGGAATCCGGCGTTGACACGAATCGGGTCTATCGGCATATAGCCCACACCCACCGACAGGATACCGGGCAGGTCAGCAGCAATCTTACGACCGTCGGCATACTCGCCTGTAGCCTCCTCGATGCCAGCGTCAAATTTTGTCTTCAAGGCTGACATGGTCTGCGTCACCTTGGTATCCGTCAGGGTAGCGGTGGCAATCGTCTGCGCCTGCTCGGCCGTCATGCCGGCAGACTGAAGGTTGGAGACGAGGGCTGTGGCAAGGTTGCTACTGAGGTTACCGATAGAGGGGAACTGGTTCACACCCTCGTTCTTCAGACGCATCTTTGTCTTGAACTCATAGCGAGCCGCGAAATTCCAACGACCCAGCTTATAGTCGATACCCAAGATAGGGGTTACGCCAAAGCCGTGCTGGTCGGTGTTCAGCTCGATGTCGGCGGCATTGGTCTTTGAAGGGTCCAGAACCTGGTAGAGCGGCATGTTGCCAACAGTGATATTCCGCACATAACCGTAGTAGTTGCAGGAAGCATAGACGCCACGGGCACCGGCAAAGACGCCGAGGTTGTCGGTCAGCTTGTAAGCCACACCGAGCTGCACACCATAGTAATACTGGCGGCCGCGCATGAAACTCGTCTCGCTGTAAGCACCCGTCTTACCAAAATATTTATCACTTGAGAAGCCATTGGCACCGAGTGCGGCAACAGCCGATGCCGGTACACCCGCATTCGTCAATGTGGAAGCCAGCGAGGCGTCAACAGTTTGTGCCAGGCCCGAGGCAGCCATTGCCGTCTCGGAGACGATCTTCTCGAAAGAGCCCAGGCCATCGTCGAAGATACACTTACCGCCGCCACCACCGACACCGGCACCAGCCTGGAAAGAGAACTTCTTCCAGTTGTAGGCCAACTGGAAAGACGGGAAGAAAGGCGCCAGGGCATGACCCTTGAAATGGCGGGTGTCAGTTGGATTGTTCTTATTGTTGTTGAAGAGCGGATAATAGATGTTGTCGATATATCTCTTCTGTGTGATGAGCTGATAGTTGAAGGCCATGTGCCATCCGGGCGACATGAAGACGACACCGGCGGGATTGAAATAGACACCGTCGATAGCTATCACAGCATCACGGGAGAGAGAGCGGTCGAAAGCCACACTCATATTGGTGTTGGTATTGATACCGCCGGCATGGGCAGTAGTACTCGTGGCCAACACCATCGCGGCAGCGGCCAGCAGACGTGTAGCTTTGCACTTCGTGCTTGTAGCTTTTCCTGTCATTTTCGTTGAGAATATAAAGTATCTTTATTAAATTTTGGCCGCAAAGTTACTTAGATTGTTCTCTATTTCCACAATCTTGCCACGGAATTGTGATTGATTAACGAAAATACTTATCCTATATCAAGTCAGAGTAATAGAATTTTGGTGATAAATCAGACAAAATATTGGAGATAACAAACATTTTATGCCGCCTATACTACCCTCAGAAGGCTCAACATGCCCGGTGGTCTCGTCTCTCAATCATAGTCTTTGGGGCTCACGCCATAATACTTCTTAAAGGTGCGTGAGAAGAAGGCCACCGACGAGAATCCGGCTTTCTCCGCCACCTCCGACACGTTGAGTTTGCCCTCTTTGAGAAGTTGTGCGGCATAGCCGAGCTTATAAGTCCGGAAGAGTTCATTGGGCGTCTTGCCGGTAAGGACTTTCACCTTCTCATAGAGTTTGGTACGGCTTAGCAGCAGTTTCCGGCACAGTTTCTCGACATCGAGGTCGCCATCGCTGATATTGTCTTTCATAAACTTCCGCATGATGCGTAGCATCTCCTTGTCGCGTGTCGACAGCTCCTCACCGCTATCTTCCTTCTGTGCATGCGGCAGCTGACTCACTACCGCCTCATAGTCTTGCGCGTGCTTCAGCGTCCGGCTCACCACCTCACGGAGATAGTCCGGATCGAAAGGCTTGGTGACATAGGCGTCGGCACCAGCGCGCATGCCCTCGGCCTGCTCTTCGCCGCTGTTGCATGTGGAAAGGAAGATGAACGGGATATTCTTCCACTGTTCACTGGCCCGCAGCTCACGACAGAGGTCGAGACCGGACTTTCCCGTCAGCCTCACGCAGGAGATAATCACATCAGGATGAATACCCGACATCTCGTCGAGAGCAGCCTCGGCATCATAGCGGTTGGTGACAAGGTAGTCGCCCTCGAAGATTCTACGCAGGAAATACGCCGTGTTGACATCCCTCTCAATAATGAGCAGCCGACATTTCTTTTCTCCCCCCGCCATGGTCTGGGACTCCTCACTGCCCATATCGCCAAGCGCCGGCTGCAACTGTCGTGGACGCAGGATGTCATCGTCTTTAAAGACCTCCTCATGCCGTTGCTCCTCTCTGGGTTTGCGGTCTTCGGCCGAATAAGCCGTATCCGCCATGGGCAGGGAGGCCGTGAAGACGACGCCGTCGGCCGTGTTCGCCGCCACGACGCTGCCATGGTGCATGTTCACCAAGCTTTTGACATAGCTAAGTCCTAAGCCTACGCCCCAGTTGGCCACATCGTTGGGCGCCTGATAGTAGCGCTCAAAGATGCGTCCTAAAGAATGCTCAGGGATATGCGGGCCGGTGTTCGCCACAGACAGTTCGAGGCGTGAGCCTTTCACCTCCAGTGCAACCGTGATAGTGCCACCCTGTGGTGTATGCTTGATGGCATTGCTCATGAAGTTGTCGAAGACTTTGATGACCTTATCCTCGTCAGCAAACATGACGACAGAGCTGTCAAGCCCCCGGTTGATGATTTTGATGCCTTTTTCAGAAGCCGACACCTCATAGTGATGCGAATATTCAGCGATGATGGCAGCCACGTCCATCTTGCTCACGGAAAGGCGCATAGCCTCTCCCTCCAAGAGGTTGAAGTCAAGCATCTGGCTAACGAGCTGCGACAAGATCCTGGCACTCTGCGAGATGAGTCTGACCATGTTCGCCGACTGCTTCGAAAGCTCCGGTGCCTTGCGCAGCATGCTCACCGGACCGGCTATCATCGTGATAGGATTGCGGAACTCGTGGGAGATGTTGTAGAAGAAAGCCGCGTTGTCGCTGTTCATCCTCATCATCCTCATACGGATATACAGACGGTTGATGAAATAGATGGCCACCAAGACGAGGATGACATAGAAGCTGATAGCGGCCCACGAGAGCAGCGGATGCGGCTTCACAGTGATGAGCAGCGACTTAGACACGGTAATCCAAGGTCGCTGCTGGTCAGTGCAACGTATCTCGAAGCGGTAGTGGCCGGGCTTCACCTTTGTGTACTCCGCCTGACCGCTGGCATCAAGACACCGCCAACTGTTATCATAGCCCTTGAGCCGGTAGCTGTAGGTGTATTTCTCCGACAGGTTCGGGGAGATAGCAGAGAAGGTAATCTTGAACGTATTCTCATTATGTCCCAAGATGACCGTTGCCGTGGAGTCAGCGCCATAGAGGGAGCAGCAGCGATGGGTATCGTTCGACATCACCGCATCGACACTCTCTATGAACAGCTGTGGCCTGACTTCCTGCCGCTGTCTGCTCCTAATGGCATAGCTGCGGAATCCCTGGAGAGTCGCTGCAAAAAGGTGGCTGCCTCCGGGCCACACCAAGGTATGGGGCTGGAAATCCATGGCCGGACTGCCATGCCAGATGGTGTCGAGACGGCGTGTGGCAGGGTCGAAGAAGACGATGTCGCCCTCGCAGGTAGCCAAGAGTCCACGAGGGGTGGCCATCACATTATTAATAGGCTTGCGGTATCTCTCCGCAATATTGGTGAGAAGTCCCGACTCACTGTCATAGATGCACAGCCCATTGTCGGTACCGATGAAAGTATGGCTTCCAAGTCGTGACATGCTGATGACGGCGCCGGGCAATCTAAGGTTGCTTTTCCGAGTCTGGCCGCTGCTGATGTCGACGACCCAGGGACCGCCTGCATGAGGTACGGCAAGAATCTTGTTGCCTCCAAGGTTGACAAGTGCCGCCCCCATCGGTATCTTGCTGTTGTCAATTCTGATGGTCCGGGCAGAGAAGTCGCCTTTGCGGAAGATGACGGGCAGGTGGTTGGCAGCCAGTCCTATACCGTTCATATACGATGTCTTATGCACCGCATCAATCACGGCCATCACCTTGTCAGCAGTGACGACAAGTCCATTGCTGTAGGGTACAGCCCGGCCACACAGACTGTTGTGGATAAGTCCGATGTCATAGAGTTGCGCAAACTGAATGCTCCCATCACACTTAAAGGCAAAGACGCTGGATGTCGTCACCACCCAGAAATATCCGGCGGAAAAATATACGCCGTTGACATGCTGGCGCGAGTGGATAGGGATAAAGTCATTCAGTGAAGCTGTTATCAGGCCCCTGCCACCCTTCTCCATCAAAAAAATGCTGTCGTTGTCGAGCGCCCCAAAGACATTGCCTTGACGGTCCTGAGCCACACCGGTCACGCCATGACGACGGAACACCCCGTAGAGAGTATCCATGCGTAACTGTTGCTTCAATTCCTCTATACTGCTGAGCTTCTTAACGTTGTACCGCCGGCTATAGCCAATAAAGAGCATGCCATTTGGCGACACATAGAGTCGGCTGATAAAATCCGGTGAAAGAACTTTCTGTATGTCTTCCGGCAGGCGGCTGATGGCATGGCTTCTGCCATCCACCACATAGATACCATCGTGGCCTGAAAAATAGAGACTTCCCCGCCATGCTACCGCTTCTTCCGGCACCACGGTCATGGCCTGGCCGGAATGATATTTCAGCCTCAGCGTCTTACGGTCATAACAATAGATTCCGGTGATAAAGTTCAAAATATAGATATTGTCTTTGTCGGCACAGGTGACATTGACCCCACTTAAAACGACGCGGGAAGAGCGGAAGAGAGAGTGGCGGGTGTCTATGAGATAGATACCAGCGCTGGTGTTGGCCAACAGCCGTCCATTGTCTAAACTGTACAGCACAGCTCTTTGGTCAACAAAAAAAGATGTGGACAACCGACAGTTTCGCTTAAAGACATTACCCGAGAGCACGCACAGGTCGCCACCAAAGAGCGCCACAATCCTTCCGTCCGCTGTCTGAGTCATACACGTCGGTGAGGATAAAGCCGCATCGTGATAAAAATGCCGGAACACACCATTGCCCTCATAGCGGTCGATGCCGTCTTCCGTCACCACCCACATATAATTTTGTCCCTATCTTTGAAGAAGTTCACCACAGCGTTGGACCGGATGGTAGTGGTATCATCCTTATCGTGCAAGAAAAGCCGGTAGTTAGCACCATCGTAGACCTGTATACCTCTGTCCGTCCCTATCCATAGGTATCCCCGCCCATCGAGTTGCATCGCCGTCGTACGGTTGCTCCGAGGAGTGTCGGCGAAGCGTGCAGGGTGAGACTCGGTGAGCTCCACCTTGCGACCGCCACACGAGCAAAACAGAATCAGAGCGACCACCACCGACAGAAGTAGTGACCGCCTGCGAAGAGAGACGAGGAGAGGGTTGATTTGTGGCATCATAATGCTTTTAGGTTCGACTACAAAATTAATAAGAAAAGCCCTACGCTCCAAATATTTTTGATAATTTCTCCTATTTTCCCTTTCGTCAGCGCGTATAGCGAGAGCCTATCCGTTAAAATAAGAACTGCCAATACTCATCTGATTAAAAGCTTTTTACCAGTCTAAGTAAATTCTCACGGTAAATTTTCTGGATTATCGGTCAAAAGCTTTGTATGCTCGTGCAAGTCAGATGAAAGCAAGGTTAACAGACATTAAATATTTCCACATAACTTTGCGGCCAGAAATCAAAACCAATCAAAAAAAACAAATCATGCTTAGAAACAGACTTTTGTTGACGGCGCTCACATGCGCTGCATTTTCCCCACTGCTGGCACAGAGTGAAATTCAGAAAGACTCCGTACCTAATAGTAAAGAGGTCAAGAACCGTAACGTGATGCTGAACGCTTCCGCCGACAACCAGCCCCGACAAATCAATATCGGTCTTCCCGCCGAGATGTCCGCCACCATCTATGAGAATGGCAGCCCTACGTCCTGGACTTGGTGGCCTATGCTCCCATTCTTCTACTGGGCCGGTGGTCCCCACTACTCCAAAATTGGCATGTCGTCGCTCTCAGAGAACGCTATCACCAACGGTTCCATCAACTACGTCATCGACTGCTGGTCACGCACTGGCGGAGAAAAGTTCCAGGGCTTTGCCGACTACACCACCAACTCCCATGGCTTGCAGCGCTTCGACGTCGACATCGCCGGACCCATCGCCAAAGGCTGGAGCTATAATATTGGAGCATACGTCAACCACGACCGCGGCAACAACAAACTTGCCGATGTCGACCTGCAGAACAGCATGAAGCAACTTCATGTCGGACTGACAAAGACCTTCAAGGACAACAAGGGTCAGATGAGCCTGTTGTATAAATACAGTTCCATGACCGATCGCTCCGACGGCAACGGACCTTTCTACTACAACACGGACGGTAGTGTGGACGAGATACCCGGCTTCAGCCTCGGTAAAGACGGCTATATCCCTGCCGACCAGCAGGTAGAATATATGGATGTCGTGACCGGACAGATGCTCCGCATCCCGCGCAAGAGCACAGCCATGAGCCAGGATGTCACCTACACCCTCGACTATAACTTCAAGCCGAACCTCAAGCTGAGCTTCAACTCCAAATATCACTACGCCAACACCCACTATGTGGGCATGTCACTCGCCGGTATCGGTGTGGCCGATGCCAACAGCGGCTACACCTATGCTGCCGCCAAGGGCGACCATAAGGTCGGCGATGTCTTCACTGGCAACTATCAGACCCGTTACATGCAGCACGACAACGGTGTGGAGCGTGCCTGGTACAACACGGCCGAACTCAAAGGTAAGAGCCTCAACGGTGCACACAACTGGCGCTTAGGTACGAACATCTGGTGGATGCTCCCCAGCGTGGACAACAGCATCGCCCTCTATACACATACCGTGGAGAAGGACCCCGTCTGGCTCAACCTCGGTGGCAGCCAAGCCTTCGGTTATAACACTGGCGCTGAATACTACGACATGAATGAGCTCAAGACCGCTGTCTATGCCTCTGATGACTGGCAGGTGAACAAGCGCCTGTGGCTCTCGGCCGGACTCCGCTTAGAATACTATAAACTCGGCGGGCGCAATGCCGTGGCCTACAGCGACGTCGCTGGCAACGATGTGCTCTATTCTGAGAACGTGCGCACACTGGGCTGGAACCTCACCAATGCCACCAAGGCCCCACAGAACCATAAGTTCTTCCTCCCCGCCGTAGCCTTCAGTGGCCGTTATACCATTGCTAAGGGCTTTGGCGCACTCTTTGAGGGCATCTACACCAAGCAGGCAGCAGGCTCACCCAACTACGCCGGCGCCAACAAGGTGAACACCGACGCCATCAACACCTACTTCGGCACAGCAGGTCTCTTCTGGAACACCCCATGGATGAAACTCGTTTCGCAGTTCTCTTACATCAAAAAGACCAACTACCAGCGTAACACGCAGTTCACCAACCAGAACGACCCCACCGATGTCATCACCGTCCCGACGACCTACTCCATCCAGACCCTCGGCTGGACAACAGACGTTGTGCTGATGCCGTTCAAAGGCTTCAACTTCCACGGCCTTCTCACCCTGCAGAGTCCTAAGTACAAGAACTTCGATATGACGGCCAACTTCAAGGACGGTTCCAGCCTGAGCTACAGCTTCTCTGACAACATCACCACAGGTGTGAGCAAGTGCATCATCGAGCTCGACCCAAGCTATATGTTCTCTAAGTTCCGTGTCTGGGCCAGCTTCCGCTACCAGAGCAAGCAGTATATCAACCGCACCAACTCCCTCTACTTCAAAGGCCGCTGGGAGACCTTCGCTGGTGTTGACTACAACCTCAACAAGCACATCTCCTTCGCCTTGCAGTTCGTCAACCTCTTCAACCAGAAGGGAGCAAGCGGCAGCATCATGTCAGCAGACCTCGTGACAGAGACTTCTCAGTATAACCATTACCTGATGTCGGGCACCTATATCCGCCCGTTCACCGTGGAATTAGCAACTCATATCAATTTTTAGAAGGACAGAAGGGTTGAAGCTCTGAAGTCCGGAAGTCCAGAAGTCCAGTCATTACAACTGCTATCCCAAAGCATCACCGTTCGGTCATTTTACCGGACTTCAGGACTTCCGGTCTTCCGGACTTCTGAACTCACACTTCCGGACTTCAGAACATACACTTCCAATACACTACAAAAAAAACTACAACATGAAAAGACTTCTTTCATTCATCACATTGGCAGTTTTCTGCCTCATAGGTATCAACAAAGCGGAGGCGACCACACCTATGACCCACACCACCGTAGCCCAAGGAAAAATCCAAGGATTCTTACAAGACGGCATCGGCACCTTCCTCGGCATTCCCTATGCCCTGCCCCCCGTCGGCGACCTGCGCTGGAAGGCTCCCGTGCCGGCCAGGGCATGGAAAGGTACCTACAAGGCCACGACCAAGAAGGCAGCTCCCTACCAGCCCGTGGACCCCAACAACCCACAGAAGAAGCAGCTGTCTGAGGACTGCCTCTATGTCAACATCTGGACCCCAGCCGTCAAGGCGAACGAGAAGCTCCCCGTGATGGTTTGGATTCATGGTGGCGGCTTCATCACCGGCGACGCTTTCATGAACTTCTCCAAGCTCGTCAAGCGCGGCGTCATCGTGGCAAGTCTCGAATACCGGCTCGGCGCCCTCGGCTTCCTCGCTACCCCGGAGCTTGCCGCTGAGTCGCCGACACACACCGCCGGCAACTACGGCCTCATGGACCAGGTCCTCGCGCTGAAATGGATTAAGAACAACATTGCAGCCTTCGGTGGCGACCCCGACAGAATCACCATCTTCGGCGAATCGGCCGGTGCCATCTCCGTGAGCATGCAGTGTGGCTCCAAGATGACCAAGGGGCTCTTCTCCGGTGCCATCTCAGAGAGCGGTGGCAACTTCGCACCCACCGACAGCGTACGCTTCAACAACGACGGCAACCGCGACCAGATCGGTGCTCAGAAGCACGGACTGGAGTATATGAAGCGCATGGGCGCCAAGAACCTCAAGGAGCTGCGCGCCATGGATGCTGCCAAACTCGTCAACGACCCCAGCACATCCGGCGTCGGTGGCTTCTGGCCCTGCGTGGACAATATCTACCTCGGCGACCAGTATAAGCAGTATGCGAACGGACAGTTCAACGACATCAACATCTTAGTGGGCACCAACTCCGACGAGGGCACGATGTTCGTCCGTGAGACGACGGTTGACAAGTATGAGGCTGACATACATCGCATCTATGGCAAGTTTGCCGACCGTGTGCTCCAGCTCTACCCCGCCAAGACCAACAAGGACACCTACTACGCTCAGAGCGACCAGTTCCGCGAGACCGCTTTCGCATGGCCTTCCTTCGCTTGGGAGCATTTGCAGCAGGAGAAGGGAAAGTCGAAAGTCTTCGTCTACTACTTCGACCAGATGCAGGACTTCTGCTTCGGCGGACCTAACTACAAGCCCCGCGGTGCAGGTCATGCCACAGACATGGACTACGTCTTCGGATTCGCGCACGACGGTAAGCCCCTCCAAGACGGACGCGAGGAGCTCTCCGACAAGATGATTACCTACTGGACAAACTTCGCCAAGTATGGCGACCCCAATGGTAACGGCACCGACGCCAACCTGCTCCACTGGCCTATCTACAACCAGGACAAAACGACCGTGATGCACTTCCAAAACAACAAGTGCGACCTCATCGACGTGCCTAACCGCGAGAAGCTCGAATTCTGGCAGGACTACTACCAATGGAAACGTGACAATTGGAAAGACAGATAAACAACAGTACAACATTACAACAGAATAGAATAAACAAATAATAAGAATTGTATTCCCCATGCGAAAGATATTGTCTATCATCGTGATGGTCCTCTCTACGCTGGCATCCTTCGCACAGTTTCCGGTCCCAAAGACGGGTTGGATAGCTGTGCCGGGAGCGAGCCGAGACGGCTACGGCGTCTATGTGTTTCAACGCGACATCAACCTCAGCACAGTTGCCGAGGACATGCGTGTCTGGGTCTCCGGCGACAACCGCTATAAGCTCTTTGTCAACGGCAGAATCGCCTCCATCGGTCCGGCTCGCAGCGACCTGAAGCACTGGAACAGCGAGGAAGTCAACCTCGCGCAATATCTTCACAGCGGTAAGAATACAGTCACAGCATTGGTTTGGAACGAAGGAGCGGAGAGCCCTGTTGCGGACATGAGCTTCCGTACGGGCTTCTTCCTCCGGGCTGTGGATAAGGCTGCTGAAGTCTTCAACACGGACGCTAACTGGAAGTGTATCGAAGACGAAGGCTACAGTCCGGTCGCCGTCAGCGTTCCCGGCTATTATGCAGCCGGACAGGGCGAGCGACGCGACATGCACCAGGCCGTGGATATTCCTCACACCGGTCAACAACCTCTCAACACCACGCATTGGAAGAATGCTGTTGTCATCAGCGGTGCCAACTACGTTGGACAGTCTGGCGCCTTCGGAACCTATCCGGGCTGGCTGCTGAAGAAGTCAGACATCCCACAGCGCGAGCTGAAACTCGAACGGCTGTCAACCATACGAGAAGCAACCAACGTAAAAGTTAGCAACAACTTTCTTAAAGGCAGTGCGCCCATCACCATTCCGGCCAACACTACGGCAAAGATTATCATTGACAATCAGGTAGAGACCAACGCCTACGTGACGATGAAGTTCAGCGGCGGCGACAATAGTAAGATTTCTCTCGGATATACAGAAGCCTTCTACAACGCTCTCCCCAAGAGCCCCATGATTACGCCCTCCAAAGGCAACCGCAATGACATCAAGGGCAAGATCTTCATTGGTCGGACAGATACCATTATCAGCAATGGCAATCAGAATCAAGAGTTTACTACCCTCATGTGGCGCACCTATCGCTATATCGTCCTTACCGTCAAGACAGGCGACTCGCCCCTCACCCTCAACGACCTCTATGGCACCTACACCGGATATCCCTTCCTGCTGAAGGCCAGCCTCAACACCAAGGATAACGAACTGCTCCAAATCTTCAACGTCGGCTGGCGCACAGCCCGTCTCTGCGCCATAGAGACATACATGGACTGCCCTTATTATGAGCAGTTGCAATATTTCGGTGATGCTCGCATCCAGGCGCTCATCAGTCTGTATATGACCGGCGACGACACCCTCGTCAGGCAGTTGCTCAACGCCGGCGTCTGGAGCCGCAATGCCGAAGGCGTGATACAGAGCCGCTACCCGGCTTCTATAGAGCAATGGATTCAGCCGTACGCCCTACATTATATATATACCCTCCACGACTATATGATGTATGCCAACGACACCACCTTTCTAAAGACTAAACTCACGGCGGAGCGCACCATCTTGGATTACTTCCACCGCTTCCAGACAGCAGACGGGCGCGTGAAGAGCCTCCCGGGCTGGAATTTCACCGACTGGGTGGACAACAACGTCAACTGGGAAGCCGGTGTGGATCTGCCGGGCAACGACGGCTGCAATGCTGTCATGGACCTCCAGCTGCTCTATGCCTACCAGATGGCCGCCGATTTGGAGGACGCCCTCGGCATGAAGGTCTACGCGGACCTCTACCGCCAACGCACCGCACAGCTCAAAGAGACCATCATCCGCAAATACTGGCGTAGCGACAAGGAGCTGTTGGCTGACCAGTCCGACAGGGATGTCTTTTCACAACATGCCAACGCTCTGGCCATACTGACAGGTATCGTCGACGGCGACACCGCACGGGCCATAGCCAAAAGGATAGAAGCCGGCGATACTTTGCTCGCACCGGCATCAATATACTTTAAGTTCTATACCCACCAGGCTATGACGGAAGCCGGACTCGGCAACGACTACCTATTCTGGCTCGGCATCTGGAGAGATTATCTCAAGCTCGGACTGACGACCTGCGGCGAGACTTCTGACATCAACGCCACACGCAGCGACTGCCATGCCTGGGGAGCAAGCCCAAACATCGAGTTCTTCCGCACCATCCTGGGCATTGACAGCGACGCTCCTTGCTTCTCCAAAGTGGCCATTACTCCTCATCTTGGAAATATCAAGGAAATTGGTGGAACAATGCCGACGCCTCACGGCAACATCACTGTGGACTACAAGGTCAAAGGCGACAATCTCATCGCCACCATCACCCTGCCAGAATCCATGACAGGTAGGCTCTATTGGTATGGCAACGAATGCCAGCTGAAGAGTGGAAGCAATCTGCTCAAGATTAGTAAGAGGAAGTAGCGGTAATCCATATTACAGCTTCAGAATACTTACTTAAATAAAAAAATTCTAAGTTCTAAACCTTTGAACGTTAGGGTTATATAAGTTTTATATATTTACTATTCCAACTTACTTCGCCCTATAAGTTCAAAGGATGTTTAATAACTTTGTAATGAAAACTAATATAAAGAAATCCGTATTGACGGAGAAAACAAACCAATCAACATTTATAACTATATGAAAGGTATAATAGCTACTTGTGCTTTGCTTGCCTGTACAGGCGCTGCAATGGCACAGACTCCGAAACTCAATGCCAACAACATCGATGAGGTCATCAAAGCCATGACCCTCCAGGAGAAAATCGAGCTGTGCGTAGGTACCCACCGTGCTTCTGACACCAGTCAGGGCGGCAAATACGCCGATATCGTCGCTGGTGTTGCCGGTGCCACCATCGGCTTCCCCCGTTTAGGGATTCCCTACACGCTCCTTGCCGACGGTCCTGCCGGACTGCGCATCAACCCTACGCGCCCGTATGACAGCAATACTTATTATTGCACCCACTTCCCGATAGGCACCTGCCTGTCCAGTTCATGGAATACCGACCTCGTGACAAGTGTCGGCTCGGCCATCGGCGACGAGGTCCACCGCTATGGTGTCGACGTGCTCCTTGCCCCAGGTGTCTGCATCCATCGTAACCCGCTATGCGGTCGCAACTTCGAATACTATTCCGAGGATCCTGTACTCTCCGGAAATATCGCCGCTGCCTATATCAACGGTGTACAGAGCCAGGGTGTAGGAACCTCCATCAAGCACTTCGCCTTCAACAACCAGGAGACGCAGCGCCTCGGCAACGATGCCATCGTCAGCCAGCGCGCTGCAAGGGAAATCTATCTGAAAAACTTCGAGATAGCTATCAAGAAGGCCCAGCCCTGGACGGTGATGTCGTCTTACAACCTCGTCAACGGCAAGATGACGAGTGAGCGCCGCGACCTTCTCACCACTATCCTCCGCGATGAGTGGGGCTATAAAGGTATGGTGATGACAGACTGGGGCGGTGGCCGCGACCCTATCCGTCGCCCGCACCCTGGAAACGTAGGACTCTCTGCCTTCAATGGTATCCCTGACAGAGCGGCCAACATGTATGCTGGCAACGACCTCATCGAGCCAGGTGGCGAGGATGATATTGAAGATATTGAGAAGGCCGTGAAGAGTGGCAAGCTCGACATCAAATATATCGACGAAAACGTCAGACGCATCCTCCAGTATATCGTTAAAACACCTCATTTCAAAGGCTATCAGTATAAGAACGACCCCGATCTCAAGGCCCACGCCCTCGTCACACGCAATGCTGCCGCCGAGGGTACTGTGCTCCTTGAGAATAAAGGTGTGCTGCCACTGAGCCCGGACATCAAGACTGTGGCCCTCTATGGTGTGGCTGCTTACCGGCCTATCGCAGGCGGTACCGGTTCGGGCGACGTCAACCGCCGTTACACCGTATCACTCGTGGAGGGCATGCGCAATGCAGGATATACGGTCGACAACTCCATGATAGACACTTACACCAAGCACCTCAGCGACCATGATGCAGCAGTGGCTAAGATGAACATTCCTTGGTGGATGCCGAAGCCGCTGGCTTCAGAGGTTGTACCCTCCGATGAGAACATCCAGAAGGCAGCGCAGAATGATGACGTGGCTATCGTCACGCTCCAGCGTCTCTCCGGCGAGGGTAGCGACCGCACCGCTAAGGACTTCAACCTCAACGAGACCGAGCTGCAGCTGCTCAACAAGGTGACCGAGGCCTTCCACGCCCAGGGCAAGAAAGTCGTCGTCGTGCTGAACATCGGCGGTGTCATCGAGTCCGCTTCCTGGAAGAACATTCCCGATGCCATCCTGCTGCCTTGGCAGTGTGGCCAGGAGTTCGGTAACTCTGTAGCTGAGCTGCTCTCCGGCAAGCTCACCCCGTCAGGCAAGCTGCCGATGACATGGCCCATCGCCTATCAGGATGCAGCTTCCTCAAAGAACTTCCCCTCTGACGGCAAGGGCTCAGATATCATGGGCGATATGTCTAAGTGGAAGAATGTGGAGAATGTGGGCTACACCCTCTACGACGAGGATATCTACGTCGGCTACCGCTATTTCGATACTTTCGACAAGACCGTCTCCTACCCCTTCGGCTATGGTCTGAGCTATACGACCTTCAGCTATAATGATGTCAAAGCCGCCGACAATGGCAGCAACATCTCCGTCAGCGTCACCGTCACCAATACCGGCAAGCGTCCGGGTAAGGAAGTGGCTGAGGTCTATGTCACAGCGCCCAAGGGTGCCATCGAGAAACCAGCACAGGAGCTGAAAGCCTTCGCCAAGACCCGCACCCTGCAGCCCGGCGAGAGCCAGACCCTGACGATGAACATTGACAAGGCCGACCTGGCTTCCTTCAATACCAAGCAGAGTGCATGGGTGGCCGATGGAGGCTCCTATACCTTCAAAGTAGGAGCGTCAAGCCGTGACATCAAGGGCACCGCCACCCTCAACATCAAGGGCAGCAAGCAGAAGGTCCACAACGTCCTCAAGCCCACGATGAAGCTCGACCTGCTCACTCAGAAATAAGACGTAAAAGAAATACTGCATATCCTGACAGCGCCATGAATTCATGGCGCTGTTTTTGTGTGATCAGTTAGCAACTCCATCCGCGGCATTTACCGTGAATCATCATTCAGAATGAATGGAGCCTTCGACGGTAAGACTTTCAAATGCGATGATGCTCCCGACGTGGCCAAATTCCTTGACTATGGCAAGGACCACTATGCCACGGTGGTCGTATCGCCATGACAAACCTCGTCTTCCCCACAAAGCCTTACAACAACCTCCGCTTCTACAGCGAGGGTGGCAACGCTACCTTCAAAAATGTGAAGGTGTACAAGTTGGGAATGTAATGTAAAAAAGTCCGGAAGGACAGAATTTAGAAGTCCGGACTTCTAAATTCTGACCTTCCGGACTTCTAAATTCTATTTTCCGGACTTCAAACTGTCTTCTTAGAAGAAATACGCTACTCCCACCTGCCAGGAGTTGGTGCGGCCATTCTTCACCACTTCCTGGCTGGTCTTCTCAACAGTATTCCAAACCGTAGCATCGCCGGTCTTGCCACAGGCGATATTGTAGTTAGCCGTGAGCTGGAGGTGGCTCAGAAGCGTGACGCCAGCACCGACATTGACACTCAGCGTCGACTTCTTCAGCTGGAAGGTGTTCTCATAGCTGCTTGTGCTATTCCACTTAAACTCCTTGTCGCCGACATTGAAGGCGAACTGCGGACCGGCAAAGAAGAAGATGTTGGCGGCATCGCCTAAACCCACACCATAGCGCACGTTGACAGGGATATCGATAGCCTGCTGCTTGATGGTCTTGGAGCCATTATTGTCGTCGCTGACCTTTGTCGACTTCTGATCGTAGAGTGCCGACACATCGAAGCTAAGGCCTACGATAGGCACCGTGAGCTTCAAGGTAGGACCGATGAACCATCCGGCACGGTTGTCAGCATCCAAGACATCGGAGCTGACGCTCATCTTTGACACGTTAAGACCGCCCTTGACACCAAGCTTCACCTGGGCAGAGGCGGGGATAGTGGCCATTGTCATCAAGGCAAGGGCCACTGCGGTATAAATTCTCTTCATGATATTTTAATTGCGGCTCATCATCTCTCTCCGACAAGCCCGTTATAATCCTAATGTCTCTGGCGGCGTACCGTCACACGAGCAGCACCGTCCGAAGAGGACGACGTCGTGGTGCGGGGCCCGCGGCGGCGCACCGTCTTGGTCTTTGTCGCACCCGTGCGGCGGCTGTTCTTACGCATGGCACGAAGCGCCTTCGGGTCGAGTTTAGCGATAGAGTCCAACGAGTCCTTGACAGCCGGGTCGCCCCAGATATTCTTCTCAAAGGCCTCTATCTCGTCGTCGATACGCTTCTGCTCCTTGGTGAGCTTCGTGGTATCGCCTCCGACAACCTGCGCCAGCGTCTTACCCAAGAGGTTGTTGGTTTTGTAAATTCTACCCTTGTAGGAGTTTGTCGTGAAATAGTCGTCAACGCTCATCGTAGCCGCGTTGTTGACATTACTCGTCATGATAAACTGCTTCGACAGGTAAGGAGCCAAGTCGCTGTAGCGCACCCAGAAAAGGGGATATTTGGTGACGCCATCACCGAAGTCATCCTCGCGAAACATGACCGGGCACAGAGCCAGGACCTTGGTATGGAAGGTCGCCGTCGTCTGGTCGAAATAGCTGCTCTCCTTGATGAAATAAGCCTTGACCTCGGCCGAGGGGATGTCGCTGTCGTCGATATGCACCCCGCGGTCGCTGCGCTCGTAGAAGATATGGTAGTCGTCGAGGAATTTCAGCGGCTTTATCCGCAGCGACTCATCGAATCGCTCGCTGCCACTGTTGACATCGTAGCTGTAGGCGGCCACACCACCATGGTTAGGCCCTGCCATGACAAGCTTGAAGATGAGCGTGAAAAGACTCATCTGCGAGCCCAACGGCTCCGTAGGATAGTAGAGGGCGGCATTGGCATCGTCGGTGAGGTCTATCTCTCGGTAGACATCGCGGCGCCACACCACATCCTCATTCATCGTCTGCTCGGTAGGAAACGAAATCTGCGCCCGCAACGTCATGTTGTTGCGGTTCGACTTCTGCTGCTCCTGCTGTTGCTGCCGTCTGGCCTGCGGCTGAGCGTTGACACTTAACGTAGCGAACAAAACTATCGCCAATATGAATAATGTCCTTCTCATAAGAACTCTGATGCTTTGTTGTTGATTAATCTGCTTATCTCACCTTCACCTCCATGGCTCCCGGCAGTGTGCGGCTGATACCGTCGGGGCCTACGGCATGAATCTCCGTGATATAGAACCTTCGGCCGCGCGAGAGATGTCGGAACTGCTCACGCATGCGGTCGGTGAACGAGGCGCCCTGAGAGGCCATCTGCACGGCATTGCCCATGTTGTCGTAGAAGACAGCTGAGAAGCCGGTGACCCGGAACTGAATGTCCAAGATGCCGTCGTCGATGGCGGCGCTGAGGTGGTCGGCGCCCATGAGTCCGGCCTTGCTGAGGTTGCCACCTTTATAGCGGTCGGAGCCCAAGGCGATATACGCTGTCGGGTCGGGGAGTTTCCTAACCTTGAAGACGAAGGGTGGGAACGACCGCATCATCTTGCCGTCGCGGGCTGAGACGCGGAAGGTCACATCCTGGCCCACGGCGGAGGGCACAGCGACATAATGTCCGGCTCCCTTGGCGATGAGCCGTCCGCCCGTCATCGAGAGCGTGACGCCATTCTGTGGCACGCCAGGGACGCTGACGCTGATGGGGTTGTTATATCCTGCATAGAGGACGTTCATAAGCTCGGCGGCAACAGTAGCGCCACCGGGCACGGGGATGACATTGTATTTCTGCAGGAAGTTGCGACGCAGAACGTCGCCACGGGCATTGCGCATGAGGATGTAGCCGCCAAACTGGTGCTCGCCCACCCCACCGGCTGTAAAACTGTACTGCCCATTGCGGGTAGCGACGCGGGAGCCGTTGACATAAATTTCCGGCTGCTGCGTGGTGTCGACAGCAGCCATGACGATATTGGCCATGAAGCGCTCACCGGGGTAGAGGGTTGTCTTCTCTGGCACGACAAAAGCCTGCAACTTGTTCACGCGGATGTCCTTCAGGTCGATGTTGGAGACCAAGGTGTGGAGAACCTCGCCCTCGGCATAGCGCACGTCGTTCTGAAGTTTGGAGAGCAGAGTGACGGCGGCAGCGACCGGCATGTCCTCAAACATGTATTCCTGCCAGTTCTTACCGAGGTTGTTCTTGCCGCGTGGCACCTTTGTGGAGAGGTTGCTCTCGATGATGGCGCGCTGGCGCGGGTCGGTGACATAAGCCAGAATACGGTTGCGGTAGCTGTTGATGGCATTATAGAGCTTCTTGCCTTTTCCCGTGAAGGGAGCGAGCATGACGGTGCCGGCAGCGTCGATATTGTCGGTGTTGTCGATATTGTGGATGTCGCCGTCAGGGCCGTCAGCCTCTTTGACGATAGCCACCTTCAGCGCCTCGGCAAAGTTGTAGAGGGAGTCGCTCATGTCCTTCACCTCCGTGGCTCTCTCAAACCATTGGCGCACCTTCTCGGGGTTCGACGCCATCTGGTCTTTGAAACTGCCATAGATTTCCTCGTTGGCCTTCGACGCGTTGCCGGTAGTGCGGTCCAGGCTCTCCTGCACGACAGCAAAGCCATGGAGCACTTCCGTAGACACGTTAAGGGCCAGCATCGCCAGAAGAACGATATACATGAGGTTGATCATCTTCTGACGCGGCGAGACCGGTCGTTTCTTGATAGCCATTTATTCGTTATTGTTTATAGAAGACCCAGGAGCGGCAGCGCGCATGTTAACGGTCATGGCCTCTATCATGCGGGCATAAATCTTGTTCAGCTGGTCTATCTGCTCAGCCATCTTGCGGGTCTGGGCATTGATTTCATCGATTGTACCTATCTGCTTGCTGGCACCCTTGAGCTGCATCTCATAAATCTTACTGATGCCCGTGAGGGTGCGGTTGAGATTCTCCATCTCCTCACTGTCGCGGGTGAGTCGGGAGCTCTGGTCGTTGACTTTCTTCAGCGTCTCCACCAGCGTCTTCAGCTCTTCCACATAATCGCCCTGAGCCTGGTTCATGGCCTCGGCCTCCTCCTTCGACATCTGCGGCACATAAGCGGGCTGAGGAGCTACAGTAGCGGCAGGCTGCGGATTGACAACAGAAGCGGACTGAGCTGAAGACTCGGCTGAAGCTGAAGCAGATTGAGCAGCAGGCTGGGCAGGCTGAGCAGCGGGCTGGGCAGAAGCGTAAGCGGCAAAGACCGGCACCGTATAGCCTGTCTGATTGGCAAGCGTCTGACCGGCTGGAGCATGACCGGCAGGAGCTGCTTCAGCGGCCTGATGCTGTGCGGCAGTCTCTTCGTTAGAAGTATAGTTCACCTGCCCGGTCTCAAGAAACTCCTCGGTGAGACGCGTAGGCATCACACGGCCGTCGGCAGTCTTGTCAAACGGACGGTCGAAGGCCGAGATGAAGAAGACGAAGACCTCGGTGCCCATACCAATGAAGAGCATGATATTGGCACCCGGGAGATGGGTCAATTTAAACAGCGCTCCAAGGATGACGATGGACGCACCCCAACTGTAAGCATAATTGAGGAATGTCTGGCCTGCCACGGTATCCATCCATTTCTGCAGGCGGTAGACGAGATTATATTTACTGTATGCTGTCATAATAGTTTATCTTTTCTTCTGTTTACCTGTTGTGCTGTTGGCCAGCGACCTGACGCATCGGAAGCCGATATAGCTTCTGGGCTGGTTCTGATATTCCCATGAGCGCCATGCCGAGCGGATGAAGCTCTCCGGATCTTTCCACGAGCCACCTCTCACGCTCTTCTTCTTCAACCGGTAGGGGTCGGCGGCATCGGCGTTGTAGCTCAGCTGCGGGTTGAGGTCGTTCATGGCGTCAACACCGGCCTCGGTATACACCGTGCTCGTCCATTCCGCCACATTTCCGGCCATATCGTAGAGGCCATTGCTGTTGGCCGAATAGCTGCCCACTTTAGCCGTTATCAGATTGCCGTCCTTGGTATAGTTACCTCTGTCGGGCTTGAAATTGGCGTAGAAGCAGCCATTGCCGTTGGCGACATCCTTGTTATTCCACGGAAACTCCGTCTGGTCCTTGCCACGGGCGGCATACTCCCATTCGGCCTCTGTCGGCAGACGGTAGCGCTGCACATAGCGGGCCTCCGGACCAAGACCTCTGAGCAGGTAGTCGGTGCGCCAAGCGCAGAAGGCATTGGCCTGCTCCCAGGTCACACCGACAACGGGATAGTCGTTGTAAGCGGGGTTGGAGAAATAATTGCGCAGGTAGACTTCATTGTCTGAATTGCGGAAGTCGTTGACCCAGCAGGTCGTGTCGGGATAGATGTTGACGATATACGTATTGAGGAAGTCCCACGGCCCTGACAGCGGCCGGTTGATGGTCTGGCGCACGATATTGCCCTCGTCGTCGACATAGGCCGTATCCTTGCTGATCATCACCACGGCGTTAGGGTCTATGACGTCATCGGTGTTCAGATCACGCTCTGAGGGGTTGAGACGGTTGCGGCGCAGCGCGGCAGCCGTATAGTCGTAGACCTCATAGCGGTAGTTCATCTGCTTATAGTCTAAGAGCTTCTCGCCCGTGACAGGGTTGGTGACATAGAGGCTCTCGATGGCCCGCTGCTCATCCTCATTGGGCTTGCGCGGCAACCGCTTCTTCCAGTTGATATGCGGGGTGACAGGGTCGCCATTCTTATCCTCGGTAATCATATAGGTCTCGTCGCCACCATAGGAGGGGTCGGCAAGGCGCGTGCGGAGGATGGAGTCGCGCACCCACATCACAAACTGCTTGTACTGGGAATTGGTGATCTCGGTCTGGTCCATCCAGAAACCGTCGACGGAGATGTCCTTGACGGGCGTCTTCTTGCCCCAGAGGCTGTCGGTCTTGCTGTCGCCCATCTTCAGGTAGCCACGGTTGACACGTACCATACCATAAGGCGTCGGCTCGTTGAAAGCACGACCGCCGACACCGACGACCTCACCGCCTCGACCCGACATGGAGGCCGTCTTGGCGCTGAAGCAGCCCGAGAGAGAAAGTGCTACGAGAAGCACTGCGAACGATGAAAATATTTTGCGCATCTATATATAGCTGTTTTTATTTCTTGGAATGTCCGTCTACAGGATTCTGACACTCTTATGCTTGTTTCTACCCTTTTTCACTAAGTTGATGTCATGCTGGTAGCCGATGAAGAGCTCATGGCTGCCATTGCCGGGGTTGATGGTGGAAGTGTATATCTCATAGCTGTAGCCCAAGACCACACCATGGAAGCTGCCGCCAACCATGACTGTCGCCGAGATGGTGGGGCTGTAGCCGGCTCCGACGTACAGCATCCGCGAACCATGGGTATAGACCAGACGGCCAGTGATGTCGCCTCTCCAGCTCACACCGTCGGTGCGGACGAGAAAGGATGGCTTCACACATAAAAACGGATTTCTAAAAGGGATATTGCCTCCACCGGTCAAATAATACGTGCGGTCTATCTTCAACTCGTTGTTATCGCCCAAGGTGACCAGAGGTGCCGTGAGATGTTGCACCGAGAAACCGGCATACCAATACTTCTGGCTAAAGTAAAGTCCTAAAGCTAAATCAAAGGTGTTTCCCGAGAGCGAAGAGGTACTCAAGGCCGGGTCGTTGGACTCCTCGACATCGACCTTGCTGCCGTCGAAATTCTCGCTGATGAAACCGGCCTGCAAGCCAACCGCCATCTTCCCGCCTAACAGCTTGAAGCGATAGGCATATTGCGCGCCAAGCATGGTATGCGTGAAGAGACCGATCTTGTCGTTCATAAACCGAAGGCCTACGCCATGATACGATTTCATGAAATAGAAAGGCATGTCGGCCGATGCATAAGCCGTCTGTGGATTATGTTCAAAGCCGGCCATATCGAGCGCATAGGCAGCCACGACATTCAACTTAGTATCCTTGCCCGCAGAGGCAGGATTGAACGACGTCTCCATGTCATAATAATGACTGAAAGACGGGTCGTATTGCGCATGGACCTTAACGGCCGAGCACATCAGGAGAATGACGAGGATATATATTCTGCTTCTAAACACGATATGATAACGCAGAAAAGAGATAAATATTGTATTATTAACCGCTCCAAAGAGAAATAAAAATAATGGCTGCGCAACCTTGCACAGCCATTATTCAACCTTTGTGGACTAATATTCATCCTCATTCCAAAGGAAGTCTTCCTTGGAAGGATAATCAGGCCACAAATCTTCTATACTTTCATAAACATCGCCCTCATCCTCTATCTCCTCAAGGTTCTGAACAACCTCATCAGGAGCACCGGAACGAACGGCGTAATCTATCAACTCATCTTTAGTAGCTGGCCAAGGAGCATCTTCGAGCTTGGAGGCCAATTCAAGAGTCCAATACATAGTCTATAGCATTAAAAGGTTACTATTCTGTCATTAACTTTTACTTGTATCATCGAATATACAAAATGTGGCGCAAAAATAAACAAATAAATTTAATTTGCAACATTTTACCTCAGATATTTACAAAATAAAAGGATAATAATTGCTAAATGACTAAAGAAGTATTACTTTATAACTGTTTTTATACATATTTCTTACGCAAAAGGCTACTCCACAGTCGAAAACATCAAAACTCACTGTCACGGCTTCGTCTTTACAGAGCGATGTCCACTGATAGCAATTATCGCCACAACAATGAATACCCTCCACGACATAGATACGGTCTATCTCGTCATGCTTCCCAACAAATTCAGACAACCGATGATAGAACTTATTCAAACGCCGCTTCGTATGGGAGCTATAAACAAAACCTGTCTTAGGCTTGACAAACTCAATCTTAGAGTTGTCAACGATATCCGTCAGCATTGCATACTCAGCATCATCACCACGCCTCCTGACGACCTCTGTGATAAAGTCGAAGGCAAAAGGCGACTGCACACCAAAGCCATGAGAGCGTGGCGCCCTCATAATAGAAGCAAGAAATCGACGAAAACTATAAACGACATTATCACAGCTCATCTTAAAATCACATTTAATATAATCCTATACACTATACATTATCCATTACACACTATACATTATTCATTATACATTAAAAAAGCCTCGGGAATCTAATGACTCTCGAGGCTTCATTTAAAAGGAGGCGGCT
>ERZ773276.361-NODE-361-length-54538-cov-14.161206_pt1 | contig 54538 bp, 41 predicted proteins | sample MGYA00511386_ERZ773276 | MGnify/ENA primary metagenome ERZ773276 (study PRJEB29015, sample SAMEA2737778) | human gut metagenome | biome: human gut; feature: human-associated habitat; material: faeces | place: China | collected 2012 ...
CACCAAAATTGTACACAAAAATACGATTAACTCTGATATTACAAAAACTTTTCGGCGGAAAATAGTCATTTATAGTGAAAATAGTTGTCCGGGGCAACTTTTATTTATTTTTTTTAGCTATATGCCTTCTATTATAAGGATATTTATTTTCTGCACACACAAACGTTCATTATAGAAAAGAATATGGGTATAAGTACAATTATTCAGAATCATCATCTCGTTTGTAATAAATATGCAGAAAGAAGAGAAAAAGCTGGATACATTTTCATCTTTTTGTGCCTTTTTGTTATTAATTTAATAGAATTTATATCAAATAGACTACGATTCCGAAGTTTTATTCCTACATTTGCGGGCAAATGATAACCTTTATAAAAACGCATAATCATGGCTAAAATAACAAAAGAAGCCGCTTTGCTCTATCACTCACAGGGCAAACCCGGTAAAATTGAGGTAGTACCTACCAAACCCTACAGTACACAAACCGACTTATCTCTCGCTTACTCTCCCGGTGTGGCAGAACCATGCCTCGAAATAGAAAAGAACCCACAGGATGCTTATAAATATACAGCCAAAGGTAATCTGGTAGCCGTAATCTCAAACGGTACAGCAGTTTTGGGATTGGGCGACATCGGTGCTTTAAGCGGTAAACCGGTAATGGAAGGTAAAGGTTTACTTTTCAAAATCTATGCAGGTATCGATGTGTTCGACATCGAAGTCAACGAAAAAGATCCTGATAAATTTATCGAAGCCGTAAAAGCCATCGCTCCTACTTTCGGAGGTATCAACCTGGAAGATATCAAAGCACCCGAATGTTTTGAGATAGAACGCCGCCTGAAAGAAGAGCTTGACATCCCTGTGATGCACGACGACCAACACGGAACGGCCATCATCTCGAGTGCCGGACTGGTAAACGCCTTGCAAGTGGCCGGTAAGAAGATAGAAGATGTGAAAATCGTTGTCAATGGCGCAGGTGCTTCCGCCGTATCGTGCACGAAGCTCTACGTATCATTGGGCGCCCGCCTCGAAAATATCGTCATGCTCGACAGCAAAGGCGTTATCAGCAAGGCACGCACCGACTTGAACGAACAGAAACGTTATTTCGCAACCGACCGTACCGACATTCATACACTGGCTGAAGCAATCAAGGGAGCAGACGTATTCCTCGGCCTGTCAAAAGGAAATGTATTATCCCAAGATATGGTGCGCAGCATGGCCTCCTCGCCCATCGTGTTCGCTTTGGCAAACCCCACACCCGAGATTTCATATGAAGACGCCATGGCTGCCCGCCCCGACGTGTTGATGGCAACCGGACGTTCGGACTATCCGAACCAGATTAATAATGTAATCGGTTTCCCGTATATCTTCCGCGGAGCGCTCGACACTCAGGCAAAAGCAATCAACGAAGAGATGAAGATTGCCGCCGTACACGCCATTGCCAATCTGGCCAAACAACCCGTGCCCGATGTGGTGAACGAAGCTTACCATGTGAACAACTTCACTTTCGGTCCGGAATACTTTATCCCGAAACCGGTAGATCCGCGTCTGATTACGGAAGTATCTATCGCCGTGGCCCGTGCCGCTATGGAGAGTGGTGTGGCCCGCAAGAATATCGAGAACTGGGATGAATATAAAACGCATCTCCGCGAATTGATGGGACAGGAATCCCAGTTGACCCGCCAGCTCTACGATACCGCCCGCCGCAACCCGCAACGTGTGGTATTTGCCGAAGGCGGACACCCCAACATGCTGAAAGCCGCTGTCGAAGCTAAATCGGAAGGAATCTGCCACCCTATTATATTAGGTAACGAAGAACGCATCGAGAAACTGGCCAAGGAACTCGACCTGAGCCTGGACGGAATCGAAATCATCAACCTTCGCCACGACCGTGAGGCAGAACGACGCGAACGTTATGCCCACATCCTCTCTCAGAAACGTGCCCGCGAAGGTGCTACATACGAAGAAGCCAACGACAAGATGTTCGAGCGCAACTACTTCGGTATGATGATGGTTGAAACCGGAGACGCGGATGCTTTCATCACCGGATTGTACACCAAATACAGCAATACCATCAAAGTAGCGAAAGAAGTTATCGGCATCCGTCCGGAATACAAGCATTTCGGAACCATGCACATCCTGAATTCCAAAAAGGGAACTTACTTCCTGGCTGACACTTTGATCAACCGCCATCCGGATACTTCCACTCTGATAGATATAGCCAAGCTGGCCGACCAAACTGTCAGATTCTTCAATCATACCCCGGTGATCTCCATGCTGAGCTATTCTAACTTCGGCTCCGACCAGGCAGGAAGCCCGCTGAAGGTACACGAAGCAGTAGCTTATATGCAGAAAGAATATCCCGAACTGGCTATTGACGGTGAAATGCAGGTGAACTTTGCCATGAACCGCGAACTCCGTGACTCCAAGTACCCCTTCACCCGCCTCAACGGAAAGGATGTGAATACATTGGTATTCCCCAATCTCAGCTCTGCCAATGCAGGATATCAGTTGTTGCAAGCCATGGACCCGGATACCGAATTTATCGGCCCGATCCAAATGGGGCTGAACAAACCGATCCATTTTACAGATATCGAAAGCTCGGTACGCGACATCGTGAACATCACCGCCGTGGCTGTTATCGACGCTATTGTAGAAAAGAAAAAAGCTAATAAATGAAACGTCCTTTATCCAAATCACAAATAGTTTGTATCATTCTGCTTTGGGTGGCGCTTTGTTACATAGTATTGGTATACGCCGAACGTATTGACGGTCCTACCATACTTATGCTTATCATTTCGGCAGCATTAGTCTTTATTCCCGTCTACAAATCACTTAAAAAGAATAAATAATATCTTTTTATTCCTTTTTTGCGGCATAAAATATCAATTTTGATGTTTTATGCCGTTTTTCTTTATAAAATGCTTGTTAGTTCGATTTTTATGTTTACTTTTGCAACGTCATCAACAGAGAGACGATAGAATTTAAAAACAATCATATTAAAAGAAAAAAGAATTATGAATGCAGCTAAGGTATTAGAAGATTTGAAGAGAAGGTTCCCCAACGAACCGGAGTATCATCAGGCAGTAGAAGAAGTTCTTTCTACGATTGAAGAAGAATACAACCAACATCCTGAATTCGACAAAGCCAATCTGATTGAACGTCTTTGCATTCCAGACAGAGTATACCAGTTCCGTGTGACTTGGGTAGACGATAAAGGCAACGTGCAGACCAACATGGGTTACCGTGTTCAGCACAACAACGCCATCGGCCCGTACAAAGGAGGTATCCGCTTCCATGCTTCTGTAAACCTTGGTATTCTTAAATTCCTTGCTTTCGAACAAACCTTTAAAAACTCACTGACTACCCTGCCGATGGGTGGCGGTAAAGGTGGCTCGGACTTCTCTCCGCGCGGAAAGTCAAATGCCGAAGTAATGCGTTTCACTCAGGCCTTCATGCTTGAACTGTGGCGCCACATCGGTCCTGAAACCGACGTACCTGCCGGTGACATCGGTGTAGGTGGCCGCGAAGTAGGTTTCATGTTCGGTATGTACAAAAAGCTCTCTCACGAGTTCACCGGAACATTCACCGGTAAAGGTCGCGAGTTCGGCGGTTCACTGATCCGTCCGGAAGCTACAGGTTATGGTAACATCTACTTCCTGATGGAAATGTTGAAGACAAAAGGAACTGACCTGAAAGGTAAAGTTTGTCTGATCTCTGGTTCGGGTAACGTGGCTCAGTATACCGCCGAAAAAGTGTTGGAACTGGGCGGTAAAGTGGTTACCATGTCCGATTCCGATGGTTACATCTACGATCCGGACGGTATCGACCGCGCTAAACTGGACTACATCATGGAGCTGAAGAACCTCTACCGCGGACGCATCCGCGAATATGCCGAAACTTACGGATGTAAATACGTTGAAGGAGCCCGTCCCTGGGGTGAGAAAGGCGATATCGCATTGCCTTCGGCCACTCAGAACGAACTTAACGGTGACGATGCACGCAAACTGGTTGCCAACGGTGTCATGGCAGTATCCGAAGGTGCCAACATGCCTTCTACTCCGGAAGCTATCAAAGTGTTCCAGGATGCCAAGATCCTGTATGCTCCGGGTAAAGCAGCCAATGCGGGTGGTGTATCCGTTTCAGGATTGGAAATGACCCAGAACTCTATCAAACTGAGCTGGAGCTCTGAAGAGGTAGACGAAAAGCTGAAGAGCATCATGAAGAATATCCATGAAGCTTGCGTACAATACGGTACAGAACCGGACGGATACGTAAACTATGTGAAAGGTGCTAACGTGGCCGGATTTATGAAGGTTGCCAAAGCAATGATGGCACAGGGAATCTTATAATCAGCAAAGAATTCAATCATAATGTCATAGTAGAAGTCCCCGTATCTCTGTAACAGGAGTACGGGGATTTTCATTTCAAACTGTCAATGCAAGTGCTTGAAGAGAAAGAGCACAAAGATGGGATACTAAAAAATGTACTCAAGCTCCGGAACAGCAAAATAAAATATCTCCTTATTCAACATCACCTCCGCATTCCATTAATCGTTCAGCAACAAAAAAAATAATATTAACAGACTATTTAAACAGACAGTCCGGACAGTTTGCTATAAAAGAACTTATTGACATCAAAAAAATAAAAACAATCGTCCCAATCTTTCATAAAACGAAAAAGTAATCTCTTTTTTTAGTTCATTAAAAATTTGCTTGTTTGTTTTAAACCATTTACTTTTGGAATTTTAAAAACCAAAGCCTTATTTTTGAAAAAATCACAATCAGCCTTATATTCTACTAAATGATTTTAAATAACGAGCCTAAGAAGAAGAAATTTGAGCAGTTTTTCATTATGACTTACCCAAAAGTCAAAGCGTTTGCATGGAAATTGTTGAAATCAGAAGAAGATGCAGAAGATATTGCCCAAGATATATTCGCAAAATTATGGACCCATCCTGAGATTTGGGAAAACCAGGAAACTTGGAACAGCTACATTTACACTATGGTCCGCAATCATATTTATAACTTTCTAAAACATAAATCAATCGAACAGACCTATCAGGAGCAATATACAAAAGAGGATCTGTCTATATCCGAAGCCGACATTCACGATCAACTTTATGCCAGGGAAAGCGAACTTCTGATGAAACTCACGATTGCCAATATGCCCGAACAGAGAAGAAAGATCTTCCGGATGAGCCGCACACAAGAAAAAAGTAATCAGGAAATTGCCGATGAACTGAATATTTCAGTTCGTACGGTAGAGCGTCACATCTATTTGGCATTAATCGACTTAAAAAAAGTGCTCCTCACCCTATTTTTTTTCTACATCGGTTGAGTAATCAGCCACAACTAATTGTCTTATCTATATAAAGGCTATAAAAATGAAGAATTATATTCAGAGAATCATCCGTTTGTTTGCAGCTTCCGATCCCGACAAAAAAGTCACCGGAGAGATCCATCAATGGTTGCTCGACCAGGAACATACCGAGGAAAAGGAAACTGCCCTGCACGACTTATGGAACGAAACGGAAGGAAAGGTCGACCAGACCACCTGGGACTCTCTCGCATCAGTATATACCAAAGTCGGAGCCAACTCCGGAGGCAGACATCAGCCACGCATCCGTTTTGCATATTACGCGGCTGCCATAGCGTTGTTGATCGTGTCTGTTTCGGTTACTTTTCAAATGACCAAACAGCACTTCACCGAGACTCCCCTAATTGAGAACATAACACCGGACGGGCGCCTGAGCACCCTCCGGCTTCCGGACGGCAGTATAGTGGAAACTAACTCAGGCAGCCTCCTCCTTTATCCTGAAAAGTTCAAAGGTGAAACCCGCACGGTTTACTTAATCGGTGAGGCCAACTTCAAAGTAAAGAAAAACACCGGCCAGCCTTTTATAGTCAGATCGGGCACCATGGCAGTGACAGCCTTGGGAACCGAGTTCAATGTCGCCGCTTATCCGGAAGAGAACGAAATGATTGCAACCCTGATTCATGGAAAAATAAAAGTGGAATGCGACAATGGAAAAGAGAGTTATATTGTCACTCCCGGACAACAGGTCACTTACCATAAGAGCACGGGAAAAAGCAAGCTCGCCGAAGCAAATATTGAAGACGTTACGGCCTGGCAAAAAGGGATGTACGTATTCAGAGGAGTTACTATGTCGGCAATCCTGAACGAACTGGAAAGACGCTACGCAGTCACATTCCAGTATAACGCCAATTTATTTAATGATGATAAATTCAACTTCCGTTTCCGTGAGAAATCCACTTTAGAAGATATCCTGAATATCATGCAGGAAGTCGTGGGAGGATTCAACCATGAACTGAAAGGGAATATATGTTACATTAAACGGGATGCAAAAAAAATAAAATGATTTAGTATATTTATTTGTTTAACCTTAAAAACAACTATTTAGCATGTAAAAAAGTATCCGGAAAGAGGCGGCCACCTAATTCCGGATATGAAATCTGAATTCTTAGCGTTAAAGCTTATGCTTTACTTTTTGGGAAATAAATATTATGATTTAACACTAAAATTCGTTCAAATCTATGAATTTTTATCGATTAAAGTCTATTTTTTTTATAATTTTTAGCTGTTTTATTCTACAAACAGCTGCCTTTGCTCAAAACAACGTAAAAATAACGATCAAAAAAAAGAATATCACGTTGCAGGAAGCATTGCGGGAAGTTGAGAAACAATCTGATTATCTGATTGCTTTCAACGAATCCAAACTTGAGAAAACCAAACGCGTTAACCTGAATATTAATGCTGAATCTCTGGATAAGACGCTGACTTCTATCCTGTCCGGAACGGGTCTTTCCTACAAAATCAAAGACAAATATATCATGATTATTCCGCAATCAAAAGTGGAAGTTGAACACAAGAAGCTGTCGGGTATAGTGAAAGATGACAAAGGAGATCCTTTGATCGGGGTCAATGTCTCTTTCAAAGACAGCCCTACCGGAACCGTCACCGGTCTTGACGGCCGGTTTTCCATCCTGGCTGCCAAAGGAAATGTAATTGAATTCTCCTATGTGGGCTATACCACCAAATATATTACAGTGGGTGATGCTTCTTCACTGACTGTCGTATTAGACGAAGACGCCAAAGCGCTGGACGAGGTTGTCGTCACCGCACTGGGTATCAAACGTGCAGAAAAAGCGCTGAGTTACAGTGTTCAGCAGGTAAAGTCAGATGCTATCAACAGTGTGAAAGATGCCAACTTCGTAAACGGATTAACCGGAAAAGTAGCGGGTGTGTCCATCAACCGGAGCTCCTCGGGTATCGGCGGAGCAACCCGCGTAGTCATGCGCGGGGCCAAGTCCATTGTAGGAAACAATAATGTGCTCTATGTGGTGGACGGTATGCCCATCGGCAACCCCTCAAAAGGTGAAATCAATAATGATTACAGTACTCCGGGAGGAGGTGAAGGCATTTCCGATTTCAACCCGGAAGACATCGAGAGTTTATCGATACTGACAGGTCCCGCCGCTGCGGCCTTATATGGTTCATCGGCAGCCAACGGTGTTATCCTGATCAACACTAAAAAAGGTCAGGAAGGCAAACTGAAAATCTCAATCTCCAACAATACGGAGTTTATGACTCCTTACGTAATGCCGGAATTTCAGAATCAATACGGTAATGCAAAAGGATCCTACAAGAGTTGGGGTGAGATGTTGCAACAGCCTTCAACGTTCCGCCCGAAAGACTTCTTTAAGACAGGCGCCAATATCATGAATGCCGCCAATTTTTCAGTAGGAAACAAAAATAATCAAACGTTCGTATCGGTGGCAACCACGAATTCCACCGGCATCATCCCCAACAACGAATACTATCGTTATAACTTCACATTGCGCAACACTGCGAGTATGCTGAATAACAAACTCCATCTTGACCTGGGAGCCAGTTATGTTCTGCAAGGTGACCAGAACATGCTGTCGGCAGGACGTTACTTTAATCCGCTGGTACCTCTGTATCTCTTTCCGCGGGGTGAAGATTTTGAAGCGGTCAAAGTGTACGAACGATATGACACCAACCGCAAGTTCCCCATACAGGAATGGTCGTATGGTGACCAGGGCCTGAACCTGGAAAACCCGTACTGGATTGTGAACCGCGAAATGTTTGTTTCCAAAAAGAAACGTTATATGTTTTATGCCAACGTAAAATACGACATTCTGAGCTGGCTGAACATAGCAGGACGTATACGAGTGGATAACACCAACACCACATCCGAACGTAAACTGCATGCTTCGACAATCAAGCTGCATGCCCAGTCGGACAAAGGAGCATATAACCAAAGTATGGAAGAGTATCAGCAGACCTATGCAGATATCATGCTGAATGTGAACAAAAATCTCGGTGACTTCAATCTGACAGCAAACGCCGGATTCAGTTATGAAGATCACCTGACTACCGGCATGGGCATCGGAGGGAAACTGTTTACTGTCCCCAACCTGTTCTCTGCCTATAACTTCGATCCGTCTTCCGGACCCGGTTCGCAATCGCACATCCATACACGAAACAATTCGGTGTTTGTAAGTACTGAATTGGGCTATAAAAGTATGCTTTATCTCACCCTGACCGGACGGCAGGAATGGGCTTCCCAGTTAGTCAACTCCGACCAGCCCACCTATTTCTATCCTTCCGTCGGAGTGTCGGGCGTAATCTCCGAAATGGTAAGTCTGCCTAAATTCATTTCATTCTGGAAAATGAGAGCTTCCTTCGCCGAAGTAGGAGGACCGATCAATTATACCGGATTGACTCCCGGAACCGTCACCGATCCCATGAAAGGCGGAGTCATCAATCCGATATCGATTTACCCTTTCCCGAATTTCAAAGCAGAACAAACCAAGTCGTATGAGTTGGGAACTAACCTGAGACTTTTCAACAATAAAATCAATATCGACGCCACGGTTTATCTGACAGATACCTATAATCAGACCTTCCTCTCCAGTATGTCTCCTGCTTCGGGATATTCGGGTTTCTATGTACAGGCAGGTAAGGTACGCAACAAAGGTATCGAACTGTCATTGGGGTATAACGACCGGTTCGGAAAAGTGGGATATGCCACCAATCTGACTTACACAGCCAACCGAAATAAAATCATGAAGATGGTGCATGACTACAGGAACCCGGCGGACGGCTCGCTGTTCAGCATCACCGAACTGACCCTGCAGGATAAAGGAGGAGTTTATCTGCGGGAGAAGGACGCAATCGGGGATGTATACGTAAAAGGTATCCTTGCCAGAGGCAAAGACGGTAAACTGATCGAAGAAGAAGGAGGATATAAAGTAGACCGCTCACAACGTATCAAGATAGGATCGGTCAACCCGGATTTTTCAATAGGCTGGAGACATAATGTAACCTGGAACAACCTTACTCTGGACCTGTTGTTCAACGGACGCTTCGGAGGTATCGTAACTTCTTCCACCCAAGCCTTCCTCGACGACTACGGTGTATCGAAAGACACTTATAAAGCGCGTCAGAACGGTGGTGTATGGGTGAACGGAACACAATATGATGCGGAAAAATATTATACAACTATCGGTGGCGAACAACTGATGGCATATTACGCGTATAAAGCGACCAACATCCTCCTTCAAGAAGCCAGCCTGAGCTATACACTGCCGGGCAAATGGTTCGGTAATGTGATCAACCGGCTGACGGTTTCCGCCATCGGACGCAATTTGTGGATGATCTATAATAAAGCTCCATTCGATCCGGAAATGACCTCTTCGACAGGTACCTATAACCGGGGAGATGTCTTTATGCCACCCAGTTTGCGTAGTGTGGGATTTAGCGTAAAGATTGAATTATAACCTTTAAAAAATGCAACACTATGAAATTAAATAAAATAAAGAATATGTGTAGAACGCTATCGGCCATAGCCCTTTTAGGTTCAACACTATGCACCTCGTGTATATCCGAAGATATCAACCGGAACCCGTTGCTCCCGACGAAAGAAGACGAAAAGATGGACGGAGTTATTTACGGGGCCTACCTGCCTAATCTCGAGAAAAGTGTAATCCCCGTCGGCACCGCTTCAGAAAGCACAGAACCGGTAAACCGCTATCAGATCGGAGTAAATCTGGCCGGTGATGCCTGGGCGGGATACATGTCTCCCCGCGACAACAAATTTAACGGCAGCAAGAACTTCACCAACTACTTCATGTACGAAAACTGGGTGAACTATGTGTATTCTTTTATGGTGACGGATGTTTATTCGCCATGGATGCAGATAAAACGCATCTCGCAGGATGAAGGAACAAGAAATGACGAGATTTATGCCTTAGCCCAGATCATTAAGATCGCGGCTCTGCACCGCACTACGGATATGTTTGGCCCGATTCCCTACTCACAAGTGGGCAAAGGTTCTTTTAAAGTGGCATACGACTCCCAGGAAAGCGTATACCGCTCTTTTCTGAAAGAGCTGGAAGAGGCTGTCCAAACCTTGGACGATTACTCGAATAAGAGCAAAGAAGTATTGCCTGCCTTCGACATTGTTTATAACGGCGATGTCAATAAATGGATGCGCTTTGCCAATTCGCTGATGCTTCGCCTGGCCATCCGTGTCCGCTTTGCCGATGCAGGACTTGCCAAAGAATATGCGGAGAAAGCCGTGAAACATCCCGCAGGCATGATCGACAGCAAAGAACTGGCAGCCCAGATGGGTAAAGGGGCCGGCCTGCAAATGAAGAATCCGCTGAAAGTGATTAATGAAGAATACAATGACACCCGCATGGGAGCCACCATCTATTCTTATCTGGCAGGATATAATGACGCCCGTGCTTCCGTATACTTTGTCAACAACAATGGCTTCAAGGCTGTACGGTGCGGAATCGCCAAGTCCGGAGACGCCTATAACGGATTCACACGCCCCAACGTGCATGAAGACGATCCCCTCTATTGGATGAAAGCGTCTGAGGTATGCTTTCTGAAAGCCGAAGGAGCATTGGCTGGATTCGACATGGGCGGCAGTGCCGGTGACTTCTACAACGCAGGCATCCGTATGTCGTTCAGCGAAAATGGACTGAGCAGTTCATCGGCCGAGAACTATCTGAAGGATCACACCCGTAAACCGGCCAACTATACCGACACCGCCAATGGTGAGTTAAGTGCAAACGCTCCAAGCAGCATCACTATCCGCTGGGAAAACGGAGCTACGGAAGAAGAGAAGCTGGAACGTATCATCACTCAAAAATATCTCGCCATCTTCCCCAACGGACAGGAAGCATGGACAGAGTGGAGACGTACCGGATATCCCCGCCAAATAGTCGTTGCCGAAAACAAAACGAACTCCGCGGTATTGATCGGAAACGGATACGATGTGGGAGGTGTAAGAAGAATGCCCTACCCCCGCACCGAGTATGAACAAAACAGCGAAAAACTGCACAATGCCATCAACCAGCATTTAGGAGGAGCAGACAATGCCGCCGCTAAAGTGTGGTGGGACAAAAAAAGCAAATAGTAATGAACCTGAAAATTAAAGAAACATGAATATGAGAAATACCATTTTTGCATTTATCGGAACGGCACTCTTAGTAAGCTTTGCCGCATGCGATGACTGGACCTCACCGGAGAAACTTGACGTGGAAAACGAAGCCGTGGGCGATCTTTATTCCAAACGGGACTCCGTAAAATGGGCTGAAGAAGATAAAAGACATAAAGAGAATGAAGTTGCCTACGAAAAATATCTGGAAAACCTGAGAGCTTACAAAAGCACCAAACACCCCATTATGTTCGGGTGGTTCAATGCCTGGCAACCGGACGGAGCGGGAAAATATCCCCGGCTGTCTCTTTTGCCGGACAGTATGGATGTTGTTTCGATATGGGGAAACTGGCACTCTTTGAGCGAAGAAAAAATCAAAGAGCTGCGGAGTGTGCAGGCCAAAGGAACCAAAGTCATTATCGGCTGGATTATAGAAAACATAGGTGACCAGATAAAATGGGGGCGCGACCAATGGCCCGCCGACGACACACAAGCCATCAAAGAGTATGCGCAAGCCATCGTAGATACAATCAATAAATATGGTTACGACGGATTCGACTATGACTATGAACCCTCGTACGCATCGCCGTTCAAGCCGGGCAACCATTGCGGTAATTTGACTTCTTGCTCACGCGATTATAATAAAGAGAAAGAAATCTTGTTTATGAAGACCATGCGCGAGCTGCTGGGACCGGACAAACTGTTTCATCTGAACGGCTCTATCCATTGGCTGGACCCGCGTGCGGCACAGTATTTCGACCGTTTTGTCGTTCAATCTTACAGCGGATCGGCTTCCAGTTTCGAGAGATGGACCAACGACATCCAAAACCGGTTGAATATCAAACCCGAACAGCTCGTATTTACGGAAAGCTTTCAGAACAAGCCCGGTGCACGAAGCAGATTTCCGGGCACATACGCCGGTTATGTGGCTTCCAAACAAGGCAATGTGGGAGGAATCGGAGTCTTTCATATTAACGAAGACGCATTTGAAGACGAAGCTTATGTTAATATCAGAAAAGCAATATCGATCATGAATCCTCCCGTAAAATAATTAACCTAAAAACAGTTTGAAACATGAAATGTAACGTATCTTACAAATATATGTTTATTGCGATCGGCATACTTTGCCCGCTCTTTTCTGCCTGTAACTATGCCGATGGCGAAGGGTCAGGCTCGGAAAACGCAGTATATATGGAAACACCGAACAATAAAGGCATCGCCAACTTTACTTTAGAGCCCGATGGCGGAACAACTTATCTGACTCCCCGACTGGCCAATATCAGCCAAAGTCCGGTGACCATACAAGTGAGTTATGATAAAGAGGCTTTGGACAAATACAACAAAGCCAACGGAGCCTCGTATGAGCCCCTGCCTCCCTCCGCTTTTAAACTGGCAGATGCAGAGGGAAACGAGCTATCCGGCTCCGAAGGCATACGGGTACCTGCCGGTGACTTTTCAGCAAAAATAATGGTGAAAGTGGGACAACTGGATTCCAAGGATTTCCCCGCCAATAAGAAATATGCAATTCCTCTTAGTATCACGGGGGCTTCCAAATATTCGCTGATTCCCTCACAACGCAGTGCGGTCTTGCTCCTGAATCGCTCCATCCTTTCGTCAGTAGCCAAAGTCAGCGGTGGAGAAGGTATCCGGATAAAACCTGCCGGAATGCACACAAAGGCTGAATGGACCATTCAAATGAGTGCCATCTATTCAAGCCTGACCCGCAGCAACCTGACCACAGCCTATCTAAGCAACGGAACAGGAGGAGAATTCTATACCCGTATTTCATCTACCGCCGGTATACAAGTGAAAAACGGACGCGACGGAGACGACACATGGACTCAAATACCCCTGCAAGCGGGTAAATGGTTGCATATCACCTATGTGCACAAGGATAAGAAAACGACAGTCTATGTCAACGGAAAAGTCCAGAAGGTTTTCGAGAACAGCGCCATCACCTTTGGTGAAAACAGCATGATCATAGTCGGAAACTCCGGTTACCGGAACGACTATCTGCGCGAAATACGCTTATGGGATAAAGCGTTAACAGAATCGGAAATCAACGATTACTTATACCTCCCGATGGATCCGGAAACACCACATCTCATTTCGTATCTGCCACTAAGCAAAGAGGCGGGGATCAAAGACCTGAAAGCTCCCGCCGATATGGAGAATGTGACCACGAAAGCCCGTATTGAATATGTGGAAAACGTTAAATTTCCGGCAGATGAATTAGTAATTGTAAATCAAGAATAAAAAAGAGTTCAGAATGAAAAGAAGAATAAAATCCACCCCAAGCATTTTATGGGTTCTATTGCTCGTCTTGTCGGCATCGTGCAGTAAAGATGAAATACAGATAGTAGATCAGGATACAAGTTGGCAAATGGACAATAAGTATATCGAAGAAGATATCCGTGAGCAACTCGGCATCGATCCGTTCACTGATCTGGTGTACCTGGGATACTATGGCAAGCCTTATATACAGCTGGAAGCAACCAACGACCTGGTAAGTACCACCCTGGTAGGAAAGAACGAACTTTCGTTCAAAGTAAAAGTGACAAAGCCCTACAAAGAAGACATCCAAGTCAATCTTATCAAAGAAGACAAATTGATGGCCGATTTTCCTGAAATGGTGGAAGGTATCCCCCTCTTTCCGAACGAAAGCTGCACCTTTGAGGGTAGTGTGCTGAAAGCGGGTGAACTGGAAACGACAGTCAAACTGACCCTCAAGGATGTTGAGAAGTTAAACAACCTATCGGGTTATGTGATGGCAATAAAGCTGACGATGGAAGGATCGCATGAACATTTGGCAATCGCCCGGACCCGCTCGGCATACTTTGTGAAACTAAATCTTTCTATACGCCTGGACAATATCGATTCAAGCAATAAAAAGATCGAAGGAAAAGGCTTCAACAAAGAAATCGGGTTTAAATCGGATATACGACCGGAGAAATTAGGTTCGCTAAACGATGGTAACTTTACAGCCAACAACTGGTATACCTCCAACGCCCACAATTATCTGACGATTACTCTGCCGGAAAAACAGTTACTCAAAGGGTTCAGGCTGGACACCAACAAATCGACAAGCGGCTCGTATATGCTTAAGTCTTGTAGAGTGATGGTTGAAACACCGGACGGAAATTGGGTGAACCATGGAGTATTCGACCGTAAGGTCATGGATGGAATTGCTTATATAAGCTTTAAAAAACCTGTGGAATGTACTAAAGTACGTTTCGAGAATATGATGGCCTTCAATGGCGGATTTTCCGTTGATGTAAATGAAGTCACAGCTTTCCGGTAAAGCAAGATTTCATTACTTTTTATTCACACCGTGAAGGGGCGGGACTGTTAATTCATAAGTCCCGCCCCTTCCTTAAAACCATGTGACAGCACATTAATATACAAACAGGTGAAGCTGTACCCTTCTCCATATTATGCCTCTAAATGTATTTCATATCCCTTACTATCTTTAGTGAAAATGGTCTGCCATTGATCCGGCCTGATCGTCCGGCTGAGATAGTTCTCCTTCGGGAACAGCCTCAGCTACTTCACGTTCGATAATCTCCCCGATCCGTTTTCTGTTTTTGCGCAACAGATCATAAATCTCATTTTCATCAAAGCTATCCTCAAATATAATGGGATATTTTTCCACATCTTCGCTGTCACCCATACAAACAAGAATACGCAGCTCGCTACAATGACCGTAAGATATTATGGCACTGTATTCTTTTAAAAGTTCAGCCAGTTTGGTGAAGAAATCAATTTCTTTAGTTGTCAGTAGTCCGATCATAGTGTGTAAATAGTATTGTTGTTATTTCAATAGCCGTAAAATAAGCGCAAAATAGTTGATTCTGCAAGCATATACGTATTCCTTATATTCTATTTTCAAACAAAGTAATATTCATTTTATTCATCTTATTCCATTTTTTCGTATATTTGCTTCGAACGGAACATTTTAACGGAAATCGTTGTTCAAAAAGCAAAAAGAACATGGAAACAGAAGAAGAAATACAGAATGTAAATGTCCATCACGGACATAACATAAGGCGCACCCGGATCGAGAAAAACATCAAGCAGGACGCATTGGCAGCACTCGTAAACATGACACAACCGAATGTATCCAAATACGAGAAGATGCGGGTGATTGAGGATGAAATGCTAAATAGATTCGCAAGGGCGCTGAATGTGCCGGTGGAATATCTGAAAACACTGGAAGAGGATGCACCTTCTGTGGTATTTGAGAATATCACAAACAATGTGCATGACAATAAAGATAGCTCAATGGGATCTACAGGATATAACAACGATAGTATAACTAACACTTTTAATCCGATTGATAAAATCACCGAACTCTACGAGCGTCTTCTCAAAGAGAAAGATGAAAAATATGCCGCGCTTGAAAAACGGATTCAAAGTCTGGAACAGCAAAATAACAGCGGAAAGTAATTCCGCAAACATATCTCTCCATATAAATGGGTGTAGCCATCCGACGCTTAGGGTGTAGCCATACCGGGGTTAGGGTGTAGCTATCCGTCCCGGATGGCTACACTCTAATTATTATGTGCAAGTTCCATCGGGGCGGACATCCCTCACCCGTTTCTCCGGACAATTCTTCGATCCGGATGCATTCCACATGACATTGCATACATATATCTATTTCCGCTAACCTATCATTAAATATAAAAGCTACAGAGTATGCTTGGTGCATCAAATCAGAAACTCCTGCCGGCATGTGGTCTGGAAAGAAAAAAAGAGTTTTAATCAGTTTATAACTGGCAGGCAGGCAGCTCTGTCCCTTCCCCGGTCCAAATCCAGAAAAGAGCGAATTATTCCTCTTTTTCACCAGTAAGAGAAGGGCTTTGGTCGCTATTGGCAAACTCTCAATCAAATTTCACTCAATTCTATTATTCCACTAATAAAATACCAATTAATAGGTATTTTGCTGACAAGAAAAAACTTGTAAGTTTGCATAAACTGAACTAATTATAATTATGAAAAAATCTTATTCTCTCTGTTTGTCTCTCGTACTTGTTGTCTCATCCCCCAAAGAAGGACAATAGAATCGTTGAATGCCGGGTATTAACAAGTGAGAATATATCTAAGCCCTTCGTAACAAAAACATTCTTGTTAAATCCCATTTATAGTATAACGGAGAATGTCTATATCCGTCATTAAGAATATGTTTAATTTAAACCGATAAGAATAATGAAAAAATTAAGAATCACGTGGTTGTGCCTGATATTGGCTGGAATACTAATAGGTGTATCATCATGTTCTAATGATGCAGAGGAGTTACAAGGTAAGCTCGTTATAACATTCGCCAAACCTACAAAGGGACTCAAAGTTGCTATTTGTTCGATGGAGAATACTAAATACCCTATTTTAGTAGAGTCTCCAAATGTTAGTGGAGTATTGAAAGTATCATTGAATATAGGGAATTATTATATAAAACCCTCTGATGATTCTTCTGATATGTATTCGGATATCGGAATACAGGTTAGACCGGATAAAACAACAACAGTGACATATGATGAATCTCGTCAGGTCATTGGAAGAGAATGATTATAATATTTAAACCCAGAATGGTTTTGACAGCTTCAGCTTGAACCTGTCAAAACCATCTTTCAATAAGGAAAGAAGATACCCCAGACCTTTAATATGAAGTGGTAATATGTTTCTGCGCTTTATTAAAAACATAAAGATAGATTTGGAGAAGTGTTTGAGAGCAGATGTCAAAGTGCCAAAATGTCAAAATGATAATCCAATGGCTCTATATCCCGTTCTTTCGGACACGTCTCTGATGAAGTTCGGAAAAACGGCTCACAGACGATTCCCCGATTATCGTTTTAACAGGTCGTTCAACTGCTTCCTTATCAAATAGAAACAATAAAGGAGAATTATCCGCCGAAATCTCCTTATTAGAGTAAAATACCATTCCTTTACACACTTCGGACAGGATACTTCCCGGCGAGCAACGGGAAGAAAATACGTCCTCTTATCGCCCGATTTGCATAACAATATATGTAATCTGCCAAAACATTAGGAGATATTTAAAAAAGAAGTAAGCAAATTGGGAAAATGTAACCGTCTTTCGAAGCAAATGCTTACTTGTTTTGGGGTAAATGCTTACTTGTTTTCCGGAAAAGCAAGGCTCTACCGACTCAAAAGACCGGTTCTTCGCCTCCGGAAGTTCCTTGATATGCTTCTTTTTCCCTCCGGTTCATCCGGGAAAAAAATTGGGAGAGTCAGAGGAAAGAGGTATTTCACACCTTTTTGATAGTTTAATAGGATAATAGAGAACAAAACGTTTTACCTGCCACAAAGCATACAAAGGGCACAAAGGCTTATTAATAAATAAAACCTCCATGCCCTCTGTGTACTCTGTAGTGAAAAAGGGATCTCGCAACGATTCCTGTTTTACACTATTTTTTCTTTCCCGTTCCTTTGCCGGAATGGATATCGCCAGCACTGCCGGATGCAGCAGCTTTTTCCTTTACTTTGTCCTCAGACATCAGATGCCTGTTCTTCTCATATTCTTCATGGATCTGAACTTCCCGGTTCTCCATGTCCTTCTTCAATTGCCTGTCTCTATTCATACTTTCTACGTTTTAAAGATTGGCAATATGACAAATCCGGAAGAAGAAAGTTTGGAGGTTTAAGGAAGTTTAGGAGTAACCGGACTGCTTTTCATCGACCTTCCTTACTGAACCAGGCCGATCCGGACTTTATAATTTCCGGAAGTAAGTTCCGCTCCCGATTCCTGAAGGATGGGACGCGCTTCGGAAGTCATTGTTTCTCCATCGGCATTGGTGGCGGTAAGCGTATAACTTAAATGGGTTCCACCGGTCGGGACATTAAAATAAAGAAGGTCTGTCACATTACCTGCCAGGCTTGCCTGACGTCCTGTAGGACTACTTACGGTAATGGAGAAGTCTGTAAAGTTTGCCATAAATTCATCCGAATACTCAACGCCAACCCCGATATTAGCTTGCGGTGCTTTGACCGAAATCAGAGTTACATCCTCTGATACAATGGCGAAAGGGTAGTCGACGCTGTAAGTGGGTGTGCCCGATTCATTGTCCGGCGCCTCGGTCTGATCGGGAGTAAAGGCCTTCAGGGTATATTTACCAACCGGAAGAACGATTCTTTTGGAAAGTTCCGCTGCTCCCGGATCGTAACTACGGACACACTCAGAACCTTGCCAGATTTCAAGCTTAAGTCCGGCATCGACGGCACGAGTGATGGGGAGCGTTTCGGTATCACAAGTGAGGGTGATGTTTTCTACGCGGAGATAACCGACGGAGTTATCGGGAGCAGTTTGCTCGCTACAGGAGGCTGTAGCAAGCAAAAGGAGAAAGAGGTATATATAGGTTTTCATATTTATTTGTCGTAATGTAAAGTGAATGAATCGAGCCAGAACTGTGAACCTATGATATAAGCATCACCATATGGAACTTTTGCATCCCTAAACTTATCTTCCAAGTGATCACGATCTTCTTTAGTACCGGCCTTAAATATAATCTTCACATGAGAGATCGGCAAGTTTCTATATTCATTATTATACTCAAAATTCAAGGTTTGAGTTTGATAGGATGAATATGCAGTACCGGATTTCAAATAAGCTTTGCCAATTATGGTTTCTACTTCTCCTGTAATATTTTCCAAATAGGCTTCAATCAAATACTCATCATCTTTATATGGGGCAGCTTTGTACACAAAACTCATAGACGTTGGACGAATATAAGCCGCTTTACCATTAACTACATCTCCAGCAGCCTTATAATCTCCTACGCAAACGATACCCGCACTGATATGATTAATAACACTATTTCCAAGCCAATAATCTTTATTACCGAAAGAACAAGTGTTTCCTGCTCCCCATCCTAATGTCATCATATGAGCAACATTACGTTCACCATCAACTACCGGAAGCGTACTTGATTTAGATACATAGAATGCGTTAGCTCCATCAGTATGACAGGTCAAAGGATTTCGCGTACCAATCCAATCGCCTTTAAATGTGTATAATGGATTCTCACTCTTGGGATATGTAACATCATATCCCGCATTAAAATCAGAATTGGGTATGGATAGCGCCTCATACGTTTTCACCTCCACTTTCTCTCCCGGCACTTCTCCCCTATATTTCGCTCTCACATAATAAGAGGTCCCCGGACTCAGCCCTGCCTTTCGCAAATCTCCGGGCATTGCCTCCCAACTATTACCATCCGCACTAAATTCGTAAGCAATATCGGTAAACTTATCCAAGTTACCGGTTTTCACACTATCGGCAGTAAGTGTATTCAAAGTAAACTCTTTCGTCCAAACATTACCCGGATAATAACCAACCTTAAAGATGGGTTTCACAGTCCGGATGGTATACATCCCGGCATCACTCCAACGGTCATTTGCTTTTACGCGAACGGCTATTATATTATCCGTATCCTGTCCTCCATCGTGAGTCAGCATGCCGGGAGTCACTCCCGCAAAGTCGATAACTCCCTCAGTACTTCCTGCTGCCAGGTCGGGCAACACAATATTCACAGCAGCCAAAGCCCGCCGATCTTCTTCGGAAAGTTCCGACAGCAGATATGTCTTATTCAGATGTTCCAAATGCTTATCCGCAAAGTTGAGGGCAAACTCCACATCCTGAACCGGACGCAAAGCAGTATACGAAACGCCGGCTCTCGACAAAGCGTCCGCTGTTTCCGTATAAGTCAGCACATGATTTTCATCGAAATCCTCACTGAAGACCTTAGCTTTCGGCAACCAACTGTCGGGTACGGTTTCATTGATAGTGACAGGTTCCTGCCGAGCTTCCGTAGTGACCTCAAAACCAACATTGGAAGCTTTCATGGAAAGCTTATAATTATACTTAACGCCCGCTTTCACTGTCTCGATCGGATTCAAAGCATAACTTCCCTCCTGCCCTGTCTCTACGGAAGTGCCGATCAACGCCATCGTCACCCGGCCTCCGGCTTTGAAGTAGGGATGTGTGACATCTCCCGGTTTCCACGTAACCGACTCACTGCCTACGGTAACTTCTACGTAATAATCTTTCAGGCGTTTATCGAAAGCCTCCCGATTCACAATCTCAAAAGTAGCCAGCGCATTGGCTACTTTACAGCCAACGCTTACCGTTGTTGCCTTACCTTTCTCGATAGCGATGTCTTGGACTTCTCCATAATAATAGGGTGCATCCAACTCTAATGCCGGATTCTCTCCAAGATAAGCCTTCAGTTGATAACTGCCTACCTTGAATACCCTTTGATCTCCGAAATCTTTCAATGCACCTTTGTATTCGGGCACGATTGTCCCATCTCTGTCACGCAGCAACTCAATCGTAAACTGCTGCCGCAATTCATCCGACAGTGCATCCGGCAAAGTCCGGGTAACCGCTGCTCCGTCCGTCAATACTATATTCAGGCTGCCGTTAGGCATCGTTTCTATTTCTTCCTGACACGACAGGAAAAAGAACAAACAACACACTAAAGATAAAACAGATTTATGCATAACTCCCTTTCTTATTCATACAATAATTCAAATTCATCTACCCACAGTTCACTGCCTACACCTACCGAACCGGTCACTTTCATTCCGGTAAAGTCGCCTCCGTAATGGCTCGAAGTGGCAACAATCGCTATCTTGGCGGGCTTCGCCGTTTTATTGGAGTAAGTCACATCGAACCGGAACTGAGTGTACTTGGTCACTGTCTCCTTTCCGACAAACTCTCCGTAACCGATCTCGTTATCTTTATCGTCCCACAAACGGAGATAGATATGGCATTCATCGTTTTTCAAGTTATCCGGATTGCCTACATAATCAACCGGCTTAGAAGTATATTTATACCATCCTTTCAATCCGGTGGGACGGGCTCCCGTAAACGAACGTCCAAACTTGGGACTGTCTTTGGGGCTTTGAGCATTAGTTTTATAATCACCGATGAACAAGTTGCCGGCAGCAACCCCTACTAATGGCACACTACCCAAAGTAACCATATAAGCGGCTTTCCCGCTTACCGCCTCTTTCTCTTCAGGGCGGGTGCTCGAATCACGGCTGCCTGCCAACGAAGAGGTCACTCCGTCGTTTCCGGTCGCCCAATAGGAATTTGCTCCGTCAGAGTTCGGATACCAACTCTTCTTAAAGGTTCCTGTGGGATTCTGCGACCAGGTATCGAAGTTTAAGTTAGGTATTTCTTGTATCTTTTCGGTTGTGAACGCGGCTTCCGTACTTGGAATTTCTTCGACTACTACCCGCCAAACGTAGTCGGTGCCATCTTGCAACCCGGTCAGTGTCGTACTGAAAGTAGTACCACTTTCCAGTTTCACATCTGCCTCGGGTACAACGCTCCAGGTATCTTCCGACTTCTTCCTGTATTCCACACGGGGAGTGGTTCCCTGCTTCATGCCCCCATTCAGAGTGACACGTGTGGCCCATACATCGGCACTGCCCGTAGTACCTGTCGATGTGGTACGCACCACATCGACCGTCCATAGCTCTTCTTTATCGAAACGGCTGACAACAAACTCTTGCGGTCTGCGGAAATTGGTTACGGTGGACGGATCGGGGGTGATGGTAGCCTTACTGCCTCCCAGAATCATCTTTGTTATCTTGACAGCAGACAAATCCTGCTTCTGCGAAACATACACCAATACCGTGTGATTCTTATCATCGATGATGGCAGGCAAGGCCTGGTTCTCGACTTCGACTACCCGCTCGATGGTCTGACGGACGGTTATCATCCACTGATAATCCTGATAGGTACGCAGCAGAAAAGGAACGGTCTTACTGAAATCGACCCGTGTATCTGCTCCTGCCGGCAAGTCGGCTAAAGCAGAAAAGCCGGCCGAAGGAAATTTATTGGGGCTGACGCAGTATTGTTCGTCTACGCTGTAAGTGGCTTCTTCGTTCACAACGAACCTGGTAATACGCAATTCTTCTATATCGACTTCATCACCTACTTCGACTGCGATGGTGCGGCTGTTCTTGTTTATCTCGGCATCACCGGTCTGCCCTTCTACTTCGAAAGCTGTAATTTCGCCTTTGATGTAAGGGTAAGGAATGTCATTCTGTATGCAAGCACCCAGAGCAAAGACCGACAGAAACAGGAATAGATAAATTTGTAAACTCTTCATTTCTCAAAACACTGCTTAAATTAGAAATACATCGTCATTCCGAGATTAATCGAGAATAAGTCTATCTTGAAATTACCACTTGCACTATGACGGGAAGCCTTGTTTACCTGATTGTGTATCTGATCGACCCATTTATAACTGAATCCCATCACTCCTACCGAAACTTCTACCGAAGCAAAATCGGATACGAATGCCGCCAATCCGGGAGCCGCACCGATCTCAAACGTGTGAGAACGCTGATAGTATCCCGTCAAGTCGTTACCCGTACCATTGGAGTGTTTCCCCTGCCCGTAAGCATAAGTCAGACGCACTTCATTGAAGAAGCCGAACACTTTGCTGCTGCCCAGCCCCATATAGGTACGCAGAAATCCGGAGGCGGAATAGTTATGCTCCAGATACATATCGTCTTTGATGTGGAACGAAAGATCATCGCCCAGATTAATGTCTACGTTTCCTATATTGAAGTAGGTACGAGAGTAAGTGAACCTGCCTCCTGCTGCCATATTGTCGGCAAAGAAGTATCCTCCGAAGGGACTCAAACGGAATGTATAACCTTTGGCATCAATATTTGCCAATACCAAAAACTGGTATTGATCAGCACTCTGCTCCGAATACGAAACTGTAGACCCCATAAACCATTGCCCTTTCGGGACAAACACACTCTTCACGATTCCACGGTCAAACTTCTTCTTTGCCTGGACCAGTACCGGACAAAGAAGAAGTAGAAATATAATTATTTTTTTCATTCGCTATGGATTAGTTGGCGGTAACAGGTGTACCGTACACCAATTCAAAATCATCAATCAACATGACACTGCTTTCGCTGCCGGTAAAGAAGTCTCCATATTTACTTGCAGAAGCAACAACGATAATATATTTGGGTTTACGGGTCAAATCACGATATTGCAGATCAATCGTAAACTGCTTCCAAACTACATTTCCGCTTTCATCGAAAGAACCTTTGGACTCTTCATCGGTAATGGAACCGTAGGCTATGACATCTTTATTGGCTTCAGAAAGATCGACCGTATAACGCGTGGGACTGCCTTCTTTGTTATTGTTGACTTCATAAGCTGTCTTAACTCCATTATCATCAACCAAACCTTCATTGTCAGTCAAGGCAATATAGATGGCACATTTATCACCACCCGAGTTTTTCAATTCCTCCACATTATGATCTCCACGATCTATACTGGTTCCACGAGTGTATTTGTACCATCCCTTCAGTTGCGTAGGACGTGAAGTAAACTCACGACCAAAACGTATACGTGCTCCCATCGGGCTTGTATACGTTTCCATATAACGCCCGATATAGATGTTACCGGCAGCAAATTTTCCGATACCAAACACTCCCACAAATTGCGAAGACAATTTGGCCGATTTACCACCTACGGTATGTACATCGTTGCTTTCTCCGATACTTGGATTTTTACTCATGGTAGCTGCTCCCACATTACCGGTATCCCAATACGAATTCTTAGCAGAAGCCTCAGCCGCAGTTCCCGGGAACCAAATTTTTCCATTCTGATTCCATTCATCAAAACTTCCATTTTCCAGTTGTTTCTGAAGTTCGGTGGTCGCAGTCGTTATTTTTCCGTTTACTCCATTTATTGCAAAACAGAAATCATACTCCGTACCGGGAATCAGACCGGTTATGGTTGCAATAAGCTTTCCATCGGCCTGTTCAACATTGGACACCGTATTCCAATCTTCCGTTCCGGAAATGCGATATTTACACTCTTTGGTAACAACACCGTCAGGAAGAGGAAGAGTTACGTCTGCAAAATCAGACCAGACATTTACACTCGGATTACTTTCTTTAGGAATGGAAATATTCACATTATACTCTTTGGTAGAAGGATCTAAAGTAACAGATACACCACCAATAGCACCATTGGCCTTCATAGTATAGTTAATACGATAGTGCTGACGTTCTTTTACATCTGTAATCGGTTCGGATTCAAAAACAAAAGAACGTCCATCCGTATTTGTCAATGCCAACGAAATATTCAGATTATCCACCGCAAAATATCCGGAACGTGTTTCATCCTTACCAAAGACCAGTTTACCGGAAGAATTACCCACAGAACAGCTCAGTTTCGAAAAATACTTCTTCACATCAGCACTGTAATTGACTGTCACTTTCACATTAGCCAAACGACACTCTATATTCACATTCTGATTTACTTTCGGAACAACCGTTACTTCGGTCTGTCCCCAATAATAAGGTTCGTCAAATCCGGCCGTCGCCACATCAACCCCTTTTGAGAAAGCATTAATGGTATAAGTACCCAATGGTAATTCAAGGGGAGCAGATGTCCAGTTATGCCAGTCATCAGTCTCTTTCACAACAGTCCCTGCTCTGTCAACTACCTGCAAGGCAATCGGCAACTCTTCTGCCCTTGTCGCCGGAACCAAAATCGTACTTGTATTCTTCTCCACAGAAAACTGGAGATAGCCAGTCTTGCCGTTAGAAGTCTCTTCTTGTTGGCATGATGCCATCACAAGAGTAAAGACAGAGACGAACAAATATATATATCTTTTCATTGGAAATTCAAATTAGTTTTTCACCACTTTTACTGTCAATTTCTTGGCTAACTCCTTACCATTATTATCAATCAGTTTAATAGTAAAATAATGTTGCTGAAGGCCAAACGGTGACAACATAGGCATAAAGCCGGATACATCAAAGATGAACTCTTTTTTATCTTTAATCGGATCATTCGGATCAATCAAACCGATACCGGATCCGTCTTCCAAACTACCTCCAAGTTTATCTTCCAAATCACCGGGATTAGCCAAATCGAATGTTTCTCCCAACCCCATTTGAGAAATCAAACCTATAAACTCATTAGAGTCTGAAGTGATAGTCACAAGCAAGTTCCGGATTCCGGCCGGAGCTTTCATCGTTACCTGAACTGTCGGCGGATTGTTCGTATCCACTTCCACCACTTCATCTGCTCCGATAATCTCCGGTCCGTCTTCTGCCGGCTGATCCGGTTCTGTCGGCTGATCCGGCTCCTCCGGTTTCGATTCTTCAATCAGTTCAGTTGGTACTTTCACTGTTATGCCGGTCTCGTCCATTGTCAAGTCAATATCCAACTGTATCCCCAATTTCGGATCAGAAGGGGTCACATCCGGATCTTCCGGGTCCTCACCCTCTTCTACAGGTTTCACTGTAACATTAAAAGAATCACCTCCCTCCAAGCCTTCTTCATCGGGTTTGGTCACAGTATAAATAGTTTCAATGTCTCTACCTGTTTCCTTCTCAGTTACTTTCGCCACAATTTTAATCGAAGTGGCTCCATTGGGAATGCTGAGATAAATTGAACCTAAATCTTCCTTCTTCACATAAATAACTCCGCCAATCCCATTTGAAACGGTGAACACATAATCGTCGGCAAACATACTGAGAAACTCGTCCGATACATTCAAACTGACCTTTACCGTTGCCGATTTACAGAGAACTTCCGCCTTAGATTCCATTCCCTGCTTCACTTCAATAGAAGAGCTTCCTTCAAAATAAGGAGTACGCGAAGCATCTTGCAAAACACCGCTTTTAGCCACAATCTTATAGTTTCCTACCGGAACGACCAACGGCAAGGCCTCTTTCAGCTTCGCATAGCTGGCAAACGAACGAACCACAGCCTCAGTGGCATTATCAACAATCTCTACTTTATAGGTATTCACATCCAGTTCATCAGTAAGTGACGTACTTTCAGCTTTTGTAGAAGGCGTAGCCTGCGTCTTGTTCACCAGATCCAATGTCAGAAGTCCTTCGTCATTCTTCAAATTATATTTGCCTTCCAGCTCATTTTTCATCTCGCAGGAACTCAAACAAAGTGCTATCAATGCCAGCACTGCATATATGTTTCTTATCGCATTCATATATACCAATCTTTTATATTTACTTACTTGCATTACCCGGCCAATACTCTTCCGGAATCTCAATATTCACATCCTTATCTTCCGTACCGGTATCCACGGTTACGTCCAACGATGCAGTACCCGTAGAAATAGTAATCACCTCCGGATCTACTGTAATAGTAAGATGCGTTTTGGGAGCTACTTTTTTCTCGGCAACCAAAGCTTCCATCACCACCGCATTGCCTTCTTTATCTTTGAAACCTCCTACAGTGATAGATACATTCTCACCATCGGCATTTGCTTTCAGATAAGCATCCTTACCGGAGTCTTTTTTCATATTTACTTCAAAAGGAGCAGTCAGGTGTGAAGTAGAAAGGGAGACAGTACAATCCGAATAATATTTTAGAAAATCCTCCGTATAAACGACTGATACTTTAACATTAGCCGGCTTACAGTACAAAATAACATTCTTTTGTTCGCCTTCACTGACAGTGAACTCCTGGCTGCCTTCCACATACAGTTTATCGAAACCTGCATCTACATTATCACCGTAGAAGGCTTTCACCGTATATTTTTTGCCGGCAGTCAGATCGATAGACAAAGGCATATCCTTGTACAGGCCATCGTATAAAGAGGTACCGTCGCCCTCGTTGACCGTAACTTGATAGTTATCGACTTTTTTGTATTCCGCTTCGCTGACGGAACGGGTTTTCTCTGCAAAAGAAGGATTGGCTGAAAGCCCAAGACTTAAAGAACCAACACCGTATGAAACAGCATCACTGCCGGAATCACACGAGGCAATACATGAAATTAGCATCGCCATACTAACCATAAAAGAGAGTCTTTTCATAATGATAACTACTAAATATTATTCATAAGTTGTAAAAACCGCAGGCAAAATTATAGTTTTCTTTTATTATAATAAATACACAACCTTCGATTCCTTACAAAATCTGAAAAAAGGACCACAAATAGTTGTTTAATCATAAAAACAGACCACAGAAATGGGCTAAAACAAGAAAGTCCCGCCTTTCTTATGAAAAACAGGACTTTTTTTATACAATATTATTTTATTATTTCTCCGGCATAAGAACCACTCCAAGTTTCTTTTTACCATCCATTTTCACAACAATCGGCCTCTCAAAGTGTATGTGACGAAGATATTCAGTCTCAAATACGGCAGGTTGCGCATTCAGAAACTCCTGGTTGTATATTCCATCATTCATAAACGCATTGATGGTGAAATAACCTACACCAAAGGAGGTCAGATTCTGGAAGAAATGCGTCCCCTGACTGGGGTCTACCCGGTAATTGGTCAGTCCGGCTTCCACAATGACACGCGCAGCAGAAATATGCGGCCACTTCACCGGGATACCTAACCAAGTGTCACTGCTTCCCCATCGTCCGGGTCCGACAAGTACATAGTTCTTGCCTTCATTCAGGAACTGCTGGTTAAGTTTCTCTATTTCCCAAGCTATATTCTGATTGTTCGATGCACTGTAATGATCAGTCTTGACATATACGATATCATGTATTTCGTTCATAATGCCATGCCCCAAGGAGTTATTGGAACGGAGCAGCACATCTTCGTCCGGAATAGTAGTAAGATCTTCATCCAGCATATCTTTACTGTCTACAATGGGACGTACCTGAAGCAGATAGAACGTACCGGTCTTATCACGATCATGATTGAGTGTCACTGCAAATTCGATCTCTACCGGACGGCGCATCTCTTGCTGCCCATAACGAAGTACCCAGCGCAGGATGCGTGCCAACGGAAATACATCGTGCTGCAAGATGTTGGCAAACGTAATCACTTTACGCCCACCGGGATATAAACCGTCACGAATCACCTGGTCATACGGATCATAGGTAGAAGCTATATACCGTAACGAACCGTCTTTTTCGGCTTCTTTCACATGCAACTTCAGAAGATTGAATCCATCATCAATCGAAAAGTTATCACCGGCATTTTTCAGATCGAGAGCGTAAAAACGGGTCTGCGTCTCTTTCAAGGCAATATCCAGTTCACTGGTTTGCAACACCTTTGAAGGATGGGCAGGCGAGAAACGTAAAGTCATACCTCCGTCCACGATATACTTGCCCAAACCGAGAGCCAGGTTTACCGTACCTTCTTCAGCTTTCTCGTCGCCAATGGGATAGTAATTGAGAGATCGGGCTACACCGGACATCGAAGGATAATAACGGTCTCCGTACTGATTGCCGACCACTTGTTGCAGAATAACGGCCATCTTTTCCTGATCGATCACATTCGAAGTGGCCTGCATATATGCCTTACTGTCGCGGAAATAAACAGACGCATATACGCCTTTAATGGCATCGGACAGCATACGGAGCATCTCATATTTATCATCCAGATAAGGAATCATATAGGTATTATAGATTCCTGCAAAAGGCTGATAGTGGGAGTCCTCAAGCAAGGAAGAAGAACGAATGGCGATAGGAGACTTCACCACATCGAAGAAAGTAAAGAAGTCTTCAACCAGACGGTCGGGCAACTTCGCTTTCAGGAAGTATTTCAGAATCGTATCGTCATCAGCATCGGAAAGGGCAATCTGATACAGATTATTGCTATCCATAAACTCGTCGAATACATCGGTACAAAGCACCACTGTTTTCGGGATAGCCACACGGGCATTCTCAAATTCTTCAAATTCCGGATGACGCTTCACCATATTGTCAATAAACGCCAGTCCACGCCCCTTTCCTCCCAACGAACCGTCTCCGATACGGGCAAAGTTTGAATAACGGTCGAAGCGGTCGCGTTTGAATACAGCTACCACTCCCTGATTTTTCATTTTTCGGTATTTAACAATGGCCTCAAAGATGATTTTACGATGCGCATCCACATCTTGCAGACTATGCCAGGTGATGGGACGAAGGAATTCCGCAACCGGAAACATAGCACGTGAATACAGCCAACGTGAAACATGATTGCGACTGATGTGATAAAGGAACGATTCGGCAGGAACGGCAAAAAGAATATTCTGCAACTCTTTCAGGTTCCGAACCCGGGCTATCTCGACACCCGTCTCAGGATTACGGAACACGAAGTCGCCAAAACCGAAATTATCGGAAACAATCCGGCGAAGATCGACATCCATTTTCTTGGAATTCTTATCAATGAACGTAGCTCCATACTTAGCCGCATAGGCAGCGTTCTCTGTCTCGGACGACTGGATGATCAAGGGTACGAACGGATCTTTCTTCCTGACTTCCGCACAAAGCTTGATTCCTGCCATGCCGTCCTTCTCTCCTTTCTCCACACGGGGAAAGCGGACATCGGTGATGACTCCCAGTATATTATTGGTATACTTATCGTATATATCCATTGCCTCCTCATAAGTACGGGCCAATACTATTTTGGGACGCCCGCGCATACGGAGTGTACGTTGATGGGCATTCAAAGCCTCGGTAGAGAACTCCTGACTCTGCTTCAACACAAATTTATAAAGATTGGGAAGCACAGATGAATAGAAACGGATACTGTCTTCTACCAGCAGAATCAACTGCACGCCCACCTCTTTCACGTCATGCTCTAGGTTCATCTTGTCTTCGATCAGCTTGATGATGGACACCAGCAAATCAGTATTCCCCAACCAACAAAACACGTAGTCGAATGCACTCAGGTCCTCGTTCGCTATCCGTTTGGTAATGCCGTGACTGAACGGTGTCAGAATAACGATCGGTATCTGTTCGTACTTCTCCTTGATATGGCGTCCGATATCAAAACTATCGTTGTCTCCCGTACCCGGCATGCAAATCACCAAATCAAACGATACACTCCCAAGTTGTCTCAACGCCTCTTCCTCGGTAGAAACTTGCGAAAAACGAGGGGGATAACGGAGCGAAAGCGAGGTGTATTCATTGAAAATCTTTTCATCGATACGTCCGTCATCCTCCAGCATAAAAGCATCGTAAGGATTGGCTATCAATAAAACATTAAAGATTCGCCTTGTCATCAGATTGGCAAACTGAGTATCTTTAAAATAGAGCTGGTTTAATTTAAATTTGCTGAGCATGGGTTTCCCGTAGTTTTAAAATTCAACAGACAAAAGTCGCTGTTTTTATTGGGAAAAGCAAGAAAAAGCAATTCACTTTATTGCCAACTTCCAATATAGGCACAGATTATCTTCCCATTTCCGATTTGAAAACAAACCGAAACATCAAAGTCGAGAAATCCGAAAACAGAAAATGACCGAACTATTTGTTTTGTAATAAACACTCTGTATATTTGTGAATTTACTAACCGTAACCAATTGAAAAACATGAAAGCAATATCCTTATTAATTATAATAGGTATAGCAGCCACCTCATGCATACGCCCCCGAAAACCGGTTTACCCTGCAACAAAAAAGGTAGACAGCATAGACATATATTTCGACACAAAAATTCCCGATCCATATCGTTGGTTAGAGAATGACACTTCCGATGCAACCGCCGCATGGATAGAAGCACAAAACAAAGTCACTGCCAAGTACCTGGAAGCCATCCCTTTCCATCGGAAATTATTAAAACGAATAACCACCCTGTCTGACTATGAAAGAATTGGATTACCGGTCAAGAAAGGAAATAAGTACTATTTCACTAAAAACAATGGGTTACAAAATCAAAACGTGATGTATATACAAGACTCTTTGAGCAATAATCCACGCATTTTTTTAAACCCTAACCGATGGTCTGACGACGGTACTGTATCACTCAGTAGAATATCATTCTCCAAGAACGGTAAATATGCTGCCTGTGGCATCTCACGCAACGGTTCCGATTGGCAAGATCTATATATCATGGACACCACAACCGGGAAATTTCTGGACGATCACATTCAATGGGTAAAGTTTCAGGAAGTGGCTTGGGATGAACAAGGCTTTTATTATAGTGCTTATGACGCTTCACCAAAAGATAAAGAGTTGTCAAGCGTAAACGGAAACTCCATGATTTATTATCATAAACTAAAGACACCACAGGCAAAAGACAAACCGATCTATCAAAACCCATATTATCCGGAGTGCAATCATTCCGGGCACACAAGTGATGACGGACGTTTTCTTTTCATAAACAACGGCCTTTTAATGAAAGATCTCACCCAAACAGACGCACCTCTGGTACAACTGGCCAATACGGGCTATCGATATAGCCCAATAGGCATCATTGATAATAATATTTATATTTTTACCAACTACAAAGCTCCGAAAAGACGTATCATGGTAGCTGATATCAACAGTCCCACGTTGAAAAACTGGAAAGAACTGATTCCAGAATCCGATGCCGTATTATCCAAAGCAGAAATAATTGGTGGAAAATTGTTTCTCACCTATAATAAAGATGCTTCAGACCGGGCCTATGTCTACAATTTAAATGGGAAACAACTACAAGAGATCAAGCTTCCTTCACTGGGTACCGTCTTCTTTTGCGGAGAAAAAGAGGATAAAAAATGTTTTTTCCTCTTCACTTCTTTCACCACCCCGAACACAATTTACCAATATGACATTGATAAAAATGAGTATACACTATATTATGCTCCGAAAATAAAGTTTAATGCAAATGACTTTGTGACGGAACAAATATTCTTCACCAGTAAAGACAGTGTGCAAATCCCAATGTTTCTGACTTATAAGAAAGGATTAAAGAAAGATGGAAACAATCCTGTACTTCTTTATGGTTATGGTGGCTTTGGCCTCACCCTCACTCCTTCCTTCGCCATCGAACGTATCCCGTTCCTCGAGAACGGAGGTATCTATATACAGGTCAATTTACGAGGCGGTAACGAATATGGTGATTCATGGCACAAGGCGGGAGTCAAAATGCAAAAACAGAATGTTTTCGACGACTTTATCAGTGCCGCCGAATATCTCATTAAAGAAAAATACACTAATCCGAACAAAATAGCCATTACCGGTGCATCGAACGGAGGATTACTCGTGGGTGCCTGCATGACACAACGGCCTGAGCTATTCCGCGTAGCCGTATCTCAGGTGGGTGTGATGGATATGCTCCGTTATCATAAATTCACCATAGGCGCATCATGGAGCACAGACTATGGCACAAGTAGCGACAGTAAAGAAATGTTTGATTACTTACTGAGCTATTCTCCGCTGCACAATCTGAAGTCGGGCACAAGATATCCTGCAACATTAATCACCACAGCCGATCACGACGATCGTGTTGTCCCTGCACACTCGTTCAAGTTTGCCGCAACTTTACAAGCAGAAAATGATGGGACCAATCCTACTCTCATACGTATCGATCACAAGGCCGGACACGGCTTCAACAAAGCCACAACAAAGTTATTAAAAGAGCAAGCAGACGTTTATGCATTTATCATGTATAATCTGGGAATGAAAATGAAAAACTGACATCTATTTCCCAATGCTCTTTCTATCATTTTATCATTATTTAATCAAAATATTCCATGCAATTAAATAACATTAGAAAAGTTTTCCTATATTTGCGATACGATAAAGTGACATTTTATCAGAATCAACCTATTAAAACATACTATTATGAACATCGAAAAAATCATGTCCTCTTTAGAGGCTAAACATCCCGGCGAATCAGAATATCTTCAAGCTGTAAAAGAAGTGCTTCTCTCTATCGAAGATATATACAATCAGCACCCTGAGTTTGAAAAAGCCAAAATCATCGAAAGACTGGTAGAGCCGGACCGTATCTTTACGTTCCGCGTGACATGGGTAGATGATAAAGGTGAAGTACAAACCAACCTGGGATATCGTGTTCAGTTCAACAACGCTATCGGCCCGTATAAAGGCGGTATCCGTTTCCACGCTTCTGTCAACCTGTCTATCCTGAAATTCCTCGGATTTGAACAGACCTTTAAGAATGCCTTGACTACTCTGCCGATGGGTGGTGGTAAGGGCGGCTCCGACTTCTCTCCACGTGGCAAGAGTGATGCCGAAATCATGCGTTTCTGCCAGGCATTTATGCTTGAATTGTGGCGCCATCTGGGCCCGAATATGGACGTACCGGCCGGTGACATCGGTGTAGGAGGACGTGAAGTAGGCTACATGTTCGGTATGTATAAGAAACTAACCCGTGAATTTACAGGAACCTTCACCGGAAAAGGACTTGAGTTTGGCGGTTCACTGATCCGTCCGGAAGCTACCGGATTCGGAGGTTTGTACTTCGTCAACCAAATGTTGCAGACCAAAGGTATCGATATAAAAGGCAAGACTGTAGCTATCTCCGGATTCGGAAATGTTGCCTGGGGAGCTGCTACCAAAGCTACCGAGTTGGGAGCAAAGGTTGTTACAATCTCCGGCCCGGATGGTTACATCTATGATCCGAACGGCATCAGTGGGGAAAAGATCGATTATATGCTTGAACTCCGTGCTTCGGGCAACGATATCGTAGCTCCGTATGCTGACGAATTCCCGGGATCTACTTTCGTAGCCGGTAAACGTCCTTGGGAAGTGAAAGCCGATATAGCCCTTCCTTGTGCCACTCAAAACGAATTAAACGGCGAAGATGCCAAAAATCTTATTAATAACAATGTTCTTTGTGTCGGAGAGATCTCCAACATGGGTTGTACACCCGAAGCCATCGATCTTTTCATCGAACACAAAACGATGTATGCACCGGGTAAAGCAGTCAATGCAGGTGGTGTAGCAACGTCCGGGCTGGAGATGTCACAAAATGCCATGCACTTGAGCTGGAGTGCAGCAGAAGTAGACGAGAAACTCCATACCATCATGCATGGTATCCATGCACAGTGTGTGAAGTATGGTACAGAACCTGACGGATATATCAATTATGTGAAAGGTGCCAACATTGCAGGCTTCATGAAAGTAGCTCATGCCATGATGGGACAGGGAATCATCTAAAAGCTTTGTTTAGTTGTATTTGTGAATTGCGTTACTCATTTCCTGAGACAGGATGTGGGTAACGCTACTTTTTTCTGAAAAGGTTTCATTTTCAACTAAAATAGCCTAACTTTGCATTTCGAAACCAAATAATTGTTACGAAATGTTACAACCCGAATTAAAGATGCGCCGCGATAAGATTCGCGTGCTGATGGCTCAACAAAACATTGATGCCGCTCTCATCACTTGTAATGTAAACTTGCTCTATACGTATGGCCGTGTTGTCAGCGGATACCTCTACTTACCTCTCCACTCACCGGCCTTGTTATTCATCAAACGCCCCAACAATATTACCGGCGAACACGTCTTCCCTATCCGAAAACCGGAACAGATTCTTGATCTGATTAAAGAAAGCGGATTGCCTGCCCCTCAGAAACTGATGCTGGAAGGCGACGAACTGTCATATACAGAGTACAATCGCCTTGCCGCTGTTTTCCCAGAGTCGGAAATTGTAAACGGAACTCCGTTAATCCGCGAAGCGCGTAGCATCAAGACTCCTGTAGAAGTGGAATTATTCCGCCGTTCGGGTGTAGCTCACGCCAAAGCTTACGAACAGATTCCTTCTGTTTACCGTCCGGGAATGACCGATCTGGAGTTTTCAATCGAAATAGAAAGGTTGATGCGTCTGCAAGGTAATCTGGGAATCTTTCGTGTGTTCGGTCAGAGCATGGAAATCTTTATGGGCAGTGTACTGACCGGAGACAACGCCGCTTTCCCTTCTCCATACGATTTCGCCTTAGGAGGTGAAGGACTGGATCCGGCTCTCCCGGGAGGACTCAACAGAAGCCTGCTAAAAGAAGGTCAAAGTGTGATGGTAGACCTCGGAGGAAACTTTAACGGATATATGGGCGATATGAGCCGCGTATTCTCCATTGGTAAGTTGAGTGATGAAGCGTATACAGCCCATCAGGTCTGTCTCGACATACAGGACGCCGTATCATCTATGGCTCAGCCCGGAGTTGTATGCGAGGATTTATATAATACAGCCATCGATATAGTGACCAAAGCCGGTTTTGCCGACAAGTTCATGGGTATCGGCCAGCAAGCAAAATTCATAGGTCATGGTATCGGTCTGGAAATTAATGAAGCTCCGGTGCTTGCCCCCCGTATGAAACAAGAACTGGAACCGGGAATGGTCTTCGCTCTCGAACCTAAGATTGTAATTCCGGGTGTAGGTCCCGTAGGTATCGAAAACTCGTGGACAGTAACACAAGAGGGTGTAGAGAAACTTACTATCTGTAACGAAGAGATTATTGAGTTGCAATAAAAACAAATCCCAATAGATACCCAAAAGACGACTGTTGTGCTTTCCACACCACAGCCGTCTTTTTCATATCACTATTAACTTTACTAAGGAATTTCTGTTACCGGAGTCTCCAACTTAATGTTTTCCCATCCCACCCATGTAGGAGAAACCATACATTGCGGCTCCTGAATTTTATCGATCAAGGCAGTAGCACGTTTCACTGCAACACTGGTTCTTTCGAACAGCTCTTTCATGGAAAGGTTACCTTTAGCGTCACGGATCGTCTTTATCAGGAAATACGTATAATATCCCTGCTTCTTTTCATGGTAAACACTTGAAGTCTGATCGCCACTGCTGGACGAAAAACTCAATGTGTTTCCTTGCGGCAATCCCACTTTCGGAACAACACGCACGCCCTTCTGTGCCAATAGCGGAGCAGCACTCTTATAACCACCGCTAAAGCAAGCATCGAGGAATACATAAGCCCCCTTCACCGGATAAGTAGCCAATTTTTTATACAGTCCGGACAATGAAATACCCAGACGGATATTCTTACCTGTAATATCCACCGGAAGTAAATAAGGTTCCTTAGTAGCCTCGTCATTATTTCCATGACCGGAATAATAGAATATCAGTTCGGCTTGCGGATCGGTGCTTGCCATGTTCACCAACCAGTCAAGTTGTTCGTGCATCATACCGGCAGTAGCATTCGGCACCACCTTGATCTGCCCGTCGGGTACCCCAAAGGTACGTACGCAATATTCACGGAACAGCACAGCATCGTTTACGGCATAAGGCACATTAATTTCAGCATTGGCACCGGTCATACTATAATCCTCATTACCGATAATCAAAGCATAACGGTGGCGGTTCACAGCTCCCACAGGGACATCCTCCATCAACTCACTCTTGAAACTCAGCGAAAAGTCTTTCACATTCACCTTCCGTGCAGCCACATTTCCACTCAGATTGATAGAAGCGGCAGAAGACAGGTAATCTCCCACTTTCACTTTATAAGCCTCGTTCAGGAAAGTTGAACGGGTAGACTCCGTTACCGCCAGCATTACGGCCACGGAATCTTCATCAAAACGCTTGTTCACCAGGAAGCCGTAATCGAGCACAGCCACATCCCCCGGAGCAATACTATCAATTGTCATTTCCGGAGAATCGGTAGTAAATATGTTCTTCGGCAATGTGAAATTCACCTTCACCTTACGCGCAGTCTGTGTTCCAAAGTTTTGCAAGGCAACCGTCAGCTTTCCGTTTTTACCCAAAGTAATAGATGTACCCTCAGACGCAAAGAACTGATGGTCGGCAATGCGCAAACGAGGCATTGCATATTCCTGAGTATTCACAATCAGCTCCGAAGGATCGGCATCAAATCCATTCGCTTCGAATGCATAAATGTTGATCTTAGCCAGGCTCGTGGGCAACTCTTTCTTTGCAAGATAACGGAATGTATACTGTTTGGACTTCCCGGCCGGAATATTGCCTCCGTCCAACTCACGCGGACCGTCGAAATACTGATCATATCCCTGCTGCTCAGCCAAACGGATACGTATATTATACGCATCTCCTTTACCTTGGTTCTCAATGGTAAACTGCAAAGCGAAACTCTCTCCGGCATCAATTACCTTATTATTATTGGCATCCGTAAACTGATCCATCTTGATTACCAACATGGCCGGTTCCACAGGTACCGGAACAGACTCCTGCTCCTGAGCTATATTTTCAGTCTTCTTCAACGTCTCTTTGTAAGCAGCCAGCCGGGACGGAAAAGCGGTATAAGAAGCTCCGTCCTGAACTATCTTAGAAAGCACTTCATATTCCGGTTTCATATCCATATACTGATATACGCCTGCCAGTCCCTGCATATACAATTTGGAAGAAGGATCTTTCTGCAATATCTTCAGGAAAAGATCTTTAGCGTCCATCAGATAGCCCGATGCGCGCTGACGTACCAATGCATATTCAGTATCGTTGGCAATGGTAGCCCCATTGTTTACGATCTCCGTAGCACAATTGAAGTTGGCGCGTGCCACACCGGTCATCAATTCAAAACTCTCGGGATGAAGTGCATACAAGCGTTTGTAGATATCCAGTGCCTCCACATTCTTTCCCTGCCGTTCCAGAATGCGCGCCTTGATAGGCAATACCTTATCATTATTCGGATCCACAGCCAGAATGCGGTCAATCGCACCAATCAACTTTTCCATATTATTGGTGGCGATATGTACATTCACCAGATTATACAAGAAATCGAGTGACACCGGATATTTGGCAATAGCCTGTTCCAGCACGCGTTCCTGATCCGCATATTTCTTCTGCTTCTGATAAATCATGTTCATATAAACATAACAGTCCTTCTGCTGAGCTTCCGTACCGGTATTAAGATACTCCTGAAAATACCTCAGCGCCTGTTCGTTCTTCTCCAGATTAAAGGCCGATACCGCTGCATAGTAAACCACCGAAGCATAACGGTTATCTTTCGGCAACAATTCACTGCGGAACAACTGCATCTGCGGCATATCGATATATGCAGCGGCAAAATCCAATGCTTTAGCCGGCTGTTTCTGTTCCGAATAATATACCGCCCCATTCAGCAGATAAGGATACAATGCCTTTAGCCTATTCTTTGCTCCCCCTATATACTGACCGTTATTCGGTGCCTCCACAACCTTCATGAAATTCGCGTAACTGTCCAGCAGATAGTCATACATAGCCGTTACATTCGTTCCTTTATCGCGCTCGCTTTCAAAAAGCACATACTGTTGGTTGGCACGCTTAGAAGCGGAGGACGCATCCTGCGCCCCCACTTTACCGGCCATAACAACAGTGAGAATGATTGTCAGTAAAAAAAATCTTTTCATCGTTTATTGTTGAAATGCATCCATAATTACAAACTCTACATTGATCTTGCGGAATTCTCCACCACGTTCTTTAGCTACTTCCACATGATATTCGTAGTCGTTCTTCGTATTACCTAATGTTGTCACATTCTTTTCGATATAACTCTTCACACCGGCAGCACGCATCAGTGCCAGTTGTTCGTTCTGTGTGATTCCGGCAGCCTTGGTCACCGTGATATTGTCGAGATTGCCATCTTTGTAATATGGCTCGTCCACGAACTCTCCGTACCGTCCGTCATAAGCCAGGCGTCCACGAATCGGAGCCGCATCGGCCGAACCGGTAATAATCACTTTCACCTGCTTACCCTCTGATAAATATTTGGAGAAATCGCCTTCAAAAGCATTCTTGATAATCTTCATCAAAGACATGGCGGCATTTGAGCGTTCAATGTTATAACCACCGGACGGGAAGTCTTCCTTAGCAGAAAACTCTTTATTGATCACCTCATACTGATAACCCACTTTATAATTGAGAATTTTTTTGCCGTTAGCATCCACACCCGGAATAACCTCTGTCTTCACATTGATCTGTGTGTTATCGGTAATCAGTTTATCCTGCTTTTTCTCTTCGATCACCTGTTCCTTTATTTCGGCCAATTGTGCTTCCTCACGGGTAGCCTGCTGCATGATTTCCAGAGGGACAAAGTTTTCATCCGCTTCCAAAGCAGTCAACTTCGTCCGTCCGATATTGTCATAGATATAAACCTTGTTGGTCGTTTCGTTGGTAACCTCCACATAGGCCAGCTCAAATTCATCTTTATCATTCAGCACATATACGGCATTCGAGAATTTCATTTTACCTTCCTCAAAGTCCCCTGCCTCGTTAGCCGGAACTTCCAGTCCGATAGACGGCAACCCCTTAAAACCGATATTCAACATATTATTAGCAGCATCATATCCATCCACAAAAGGATTATCCATTGAGATACGGTCACCCGCCAATGCCGTAGCAACTTCCTGAGCAAACAACTGCTGCTGTTTAACACGGGTTTCATCGTTCACACGGATAGCATAATCCTCCATCGATTCTCCCTGCATCATCTTCACCCATTCATTCATCTTGGCGTCTACTTCCTTACCCATAATCTTTCCATAGAATGGGTTCAGCCCGTTCGCATCCCAGAAGACCATTTGCTTCGTACGATTGGTTAGCATGAATACCTCGCTATTCTGATTGTTCTTAAAGAAACGTCCACCGGTAACACCGCCTATAGGATCTACAATCTCCTGCTCTATGACACCATTCTTCAAGTTGATGATCTCGATATTCTTCCCATCTTTTACCACACTGATGTATTTTCCTTCGGGATGGAATGACGGAGAACTAAGCGTTCCCCCCAACTTATCGAAGATGTCCACCTTATCCCAGTTTTTCGTATCGATAATGGTCAGGTGATTATCCTCCGTGGTTACTGCCAGCAACGAAGCATCCGGAGAGAAAGTCAGTTCTTTGACAACTGCCGACATAGGAATCGCTTTTCTCAACTCCTTTGTCTGGAAGTTCCAGATATTAATCGTCTGTCCTGTCCCTGCTGCAATAAAATAATTGTTCGAACTCATAGCCAGTGCAGTAGCCGGAGCATCTCCCTGGATATAAGCCAATGGCATATATTCTTTCGTATCATAAATAACGATTTCCCCTAACGAGTTACCTACAACGAAACTACGGGCATCGGTAGCATAACACATGGATACCGGCAGCGGTTTGGCTTTCAATTTTTTACGTTTCTCTTTCAATTCGAAAAGCTTCTTATTCCTGTCGCGAAAAGAGTAAATGCTTACCGGATTCTTCGCTCTCAACACGGCGATAGAACTTCCCGTCGGATTAAATACGATACGCTCAATTTTGCGTAAATCATTAATCGCGATATCGCGCATGGTATACAACGATCCGTCAGACAAATAAGCAGTACAAAAAGTCGTGTTATCAAACGCATTAATCTTTTTCTGAGAATCAAACCCCCTTTTCTCTACAACTTGTGCCATTGCTTGTCCGCAGAACATCGCGGTGACAAAACAAAAAGCAATCCCTCTGTAAGTGTAAAATCCACATTTCATCCTATTCATACCTTAAAATGATTTAGTTTATGTTTAATAGTGTTTTGCAAAATAAGCATTAATTCTGCAATCTATCACAAACAGAAACTCCTTTTTTTTCATTTCCCGTAAAGTTTAGTTGTTAATACATAGAAATGAAAAAAGAATAGACAGAAAGACTGTAGAAAAAGAGCAGGTTTGTAACGGTTTTCCGTTACAAACCTGCTCTATAGCATATATTCCCTTTCCTTACGTGATTAGTCGGAAATCGAAAAAGACAAAAACTTATTGCATTTATTTATCCACGTTTCGTACGGGATTCAATCCCATTTTCTTAGCTTTTTGAAGCATAAATGAATAAGCAGCCTCGTATTCATTGGGAATCACTCCGTCCAAAATAGCATCTTTTATAGCACTTTTTAACGACCCCACTTCCTTGCAGGGTCCCAGATTAAACACCTCCATAATCTCTTCCCCACTCACAGGCGGCTGAAAGTTACGGACACGGTCTTTCTCTTCCAAATCTTTCAACTTCCGGCGAACCAGCTGGAAATTATTTAGAAAGCGCTGTTTACGTTCCGTATTCTTTGAAGTAATATCCGCCTCACAAAGTGTCATCAGGTCGTCTATGTCATCTCCGGCTTCAAAAAGCAGACGACGCACAGCCGAATCCGTCACCACATCATCCGCTATCACGATGGGGCGCATATGCAGGCTTACCATCTTTTGCACATACTTCATTTTCTCGTTCATCGGCAACTTCATCCTCCTAAAGATATTCGGAATCATCTTTTCGCCTATGAAATTATGATTATGAAAAGTCCACCCCGCCTTCGGTTCCCAGCGTTTAGTCACCGGTTTGGCAATATCATGTAACAAGGCAGCCCAACGTAACCAAAGATTATCTGTCACCTTGCTGATATTGTCGAGCACTTCCAGCGTATGATAAAAATTATCCTTATGGGCACGCCCGTTCCGGGTCTCCACCCCTTGTAAAGCCACTAATTCCGGAAAAATCAACGCCAACAACCCACTCCTGTCCAAATCGATAAAACCTTTGGAAGGGATAGGTGAAAGCATTATTTTATTCAGCTCGTCCGCAATGCGCTCACGTGAAATAATCTCAATCCGTTCCCGGTTACGGCAAAGAGACTCAAATGTATCGTCATCTATGTAAAAATTCAGTTGGGTAGCAAAACGGATACAGCGCATCATGCGCAAGGGGTCGTCACTGAACGTTATGTCCGGATCGAGAGGAGTACGAATGACCTTTTCCTTCAAATCATTCATGCCTCCGAACGGATCGACCAGTTCCCCAAACCGCTCCTTATTCAGGCAGACAGCCAGAGCATTGATCGTAAAATCCCGGCGGTTCTGATCGTCTTCCAACGTTCCATCCTCCACAATCGGCTTGCGTGAATCCCGCTGATACGATTCCTTCCGTGCTCCTACGAATTCCACCTCCGTTCCGTGATATTTCACTTGTGCCGTGCCGAAATTCTTAAAAACAGAAACATGCGCACCCCGTCCCAGACATTTACCCAACGCCTCGGCCATAGCAATGCCACTCCCCACCACAACAACATCTATATCTTTAGAGGGACGCTGCAGAAAAATGTCGCGGACATATCCGCCCACCACATAACATTCCAATCCCAACATATCGGCTGTCTCCGAGATCTGTCCGAAAATGGGTTCACTGAAATGCTGCTTCAATTCCTCCTGAGTCAACTCTATCATCTTCATTTTTCTTTTTTACAGTGATTGAAGGTGGTAGTCTGTTACTAACACCTTACAGTTAATTAGGCCGCAAAGGTACAACTTTTCGCTCTTCACTTTCCACTCTTCAGTCTAAATTTGTATTTTTGCCCTTTCTAAGTAAAGAACAACAAAATGAAAAAACTGATTGTCCTAGCATGTACATTGTCACTGCTGACTGCTTGTGGTGACAACATCGAGAAGAAAGCGGGTGAAAAGCTTGCAGCTGCCCGCGCAGCTTTTGAACGCAACGACTACAACGAAGCCAAGTTGCAGATCGACAGTATTAAAATTCTGTATCCAAAGGCATTCGATACCCGCAAAGAAGGTATCAAACTGATGCAACAGGTAGAACTGAAAGAACAGCAAGAAAGCCTTATATATCTGGATAGCATGCTACAAGTCAAACAGCAAGAGTTCGAAGCTATCAAGAATAAATATACTTTTGAGAAAAACGAAGAATATCAAAAAATCGGTAACTACTTTTGGCCTACCCAAACCGTAGAGAAAAACCTGCATCGTTCCTTCCTCCGCTTCCAGGTGAACGAACAGGGAGTAATGACACTGACATCCATCTATTGCGGCCCAAGCAATATCCACCACGTAGCAGTCAAAGTGATAGCACCAGACGGAAGTTTCGCTGAAACCCCTGCGTCCAACGACAGCTACGAGACTACCGATCTGGGAGAAAAAATCGAAAAAGCCGACTACAAAATGGGAGAAGACGGCAACGTCCTCAGTTTCCTCTACATGAACCGCGATAAAAAGAATATCCGTATAGAATATATCGGTGAACGTAAATTCACAACGACCATGACTCCGTCCGACCGAGAAGCACTCGTCGGCACTTACGAGTTGGCCAAATTACTTTCATCCATACGTCAGATTCAGCAAGAGAAAGAAGAAGCCAACCTGAAAATCGAATTTGTGAAAAGAAAGATGGAACAGAAAGCCCAAGAAGAGGCTGCGGAAAAATAAATTTTCCTTTTTTCATAAGTCGCTCAGTGGGGCGACTTATGAAATTACATCTATACACAAGATTCAATATACAATTATCTTGTAACCAATAGAGAGTATACTCCCCAAAAAAGATTCCTTATTCAGAAGAAATCTTTCTACATTCTAAATTTTTCTTTTACAAGTCTCCTCCAGAACTCTATCTTTGCAAAGTAAGCTTACTATTAATGGTGGATTCTGAAAAACCTATAAAACAGAGTAGGAAAAAAATAATAAAAAAAACATTATGGGAAGAAATTGGGGAAACCTCTCCTTGAAACTGGATGCAAATCAGCCTCAAGAGACATTCGATAAATTAAGCGACCAAAATAAACTCCGCCCATTTTTATTAGGCGAACAAATCAAAGGGACAGCAGGAAGAAGAGCCGATGCATATTCCGAATTTATCAATCAAGAAGTAAAAGATTTTATAGCAGCGGTATGTCATGAACACAACTATACAATTTCAATTCGGAAAGCCGGGAAAGATACGATCGCTCGTTTGGCAGAAGGGGCACACCCCAAGCCACATACGATTCTCGATAAATCAATGAAAGAAAAGACACTCCGTACTGATTTATATAAAAAATTACAAAGTCTCAGTAAAATTAAAAAAGGCAATCTTGAACTACCTGATATCACCGGATTAGTCGGAAAAATGAATGGAGGCAAATTCGTAGGTATTTATGTAGCAGATACTACCGGTTGCCCTCTTACTGCCGTACAAAAAGCGGATGAAACATTTACCATAAAGAAAATGGACAAAACATTTGACATAAAAGATGAGACATATTGTGCCAGTGCTGCAGGTGAACATTTACATAGCTATATAGATTTCGCTAAGTTAATGAATATCACTACTCCAAATTATGCTATGGATCTTGATAATTGCGAAGCTATCGTAACCAAGCTCGCAGAAATACCTAATTTCGTATCCTTATGCTATACAGGAGATTATGACCTACACGAAGCCTATAAGAATCTTCATGAAATTCCAGAAGCAACCCCAGAGAAGAAAACACTATTAATGGCACTCAACAACACAAAAGATGAGAGCAGTATTACGCTTGAAAAACTTACTGAACGACAGAAGGAGTTCCGATTGGCCCGAATAGATTATCATATCAACAACCGTCCCAATGATAAGCCTCATTTGGAGTCTCTTAAAAATATAGTAGAAAGACTAACCCCTCAACATCTTGTAGTAAAAGATACTATGTTTCTTTTCCAACACGGTGATCAAGCTACCTATATGATGTCATCCTACTTCGAAATGGTTGAATCGGTCCCGTCTGTCGCTTCCGAGGAAACAGACGAATTACTATGGTGTCATAAAGGATTGTGGTTCAATACTGGTGCCTCTCTGGATAATCTCACACGTGCAGATTTAATAGAAATAGCAAAAAAGAACATAAAAGAACACAACCTATTCCGTGAAGCAATAGGAGTCACCAAACCCAGTACCTGGTATTAAACAAAAATATCCCCAGCTACCCTACTAAGTATCACTCAGTAAAAGTAACTGGGGATTATCCCTATTTTCATCCAGACATATCTATTATTATTTTCCGCGATAATTAGTAAGCATCCGGAGAATCCCGTCTTTTCACTTTCTTTGTTCCGTTCTATCTTTGTCACAAAAAAGCTATGTGGAATCTTAAAGAGTTTGAATGAATCTATTCTCGTTACGAGAGTAGCGGCCTAACAGTTCGTGATTTTTGTGCCAATGAGGTAATCAACGAGGTTAAATTCTATTATTGGCAAAAGAAACTTCGTGAGTCGAATCTTCCTATCCAAAGTTTTGTTCCCATCGTAGTGGATTCTGAATCGCCCAGTTCAGGCTTGTCTTGTACAACCAATATGGTAAACAGTTACTAACTACCGAAGCCTTCGTCCCCCCCCCGGATAAAATATCTGCCTCTTCTTCGGCATCAATATCGTTTTTTAAAATCACTATATCGATACCGGAGAAGAGGATCATCGCTTTAGTATTTCATTTTTTGTATAACCTAAGTTCAAACAAAATTCTTATAAAGCGTTCATTTCAAGCGAAATTCAATATCAAGGTACGATTTGGGTCCGGGAATAAAGCTACGGAAAGTTCCTGCTATTCAGTCACTACTGATATTCGTACAGCGTTCATTCCACGCATACCGCGCTCTATTTCAAATGTCACTCTATCACCTTCAGCAATTGTTGCTGGGGCAGAAGAGATATGGAAGAAATACTTTTCGCCATTATCCGTATCTTTCACAAAACCATAGCCTTTCGCAGCATTAAAATACTCGATACGCCCCATGTGAGGAGCCACTTCCACATTCTCTTGTTTAGGTACGGAAACCTCGATATGAGATGCATCGACTTCTTCCTCAATCCGTTCCTGCGGCACTGAATGCAAAACACCGAACTGGTCCACATAAGCAATCATATCCTCAAAAGAACTTGGACCGCTGCTTTGGCGTTCCTCTTTACGTTGTTGCTTCTCCTTACGTTTCTGCTCCTTTAGCTTCTCCCTGTCACGTTTACTTGTTGTTATTTTTTTTACCATTCAATAATTTTATGTCTGAATCAATACCGCCTGTTCTTTTACATGTTGATTGCCGGATAGACAGTTTTATGTCACACACACCAATAAACAAACGATTTCATCATTATATCCAGATCATACGCTACGCCGAATGCCAGCAGCACATAGGCGCGATGCTTTTATCCTGAACAAAGCAGCAAATAATGATGTCGATTGGGGAATGCCATAAGCCGCAGAATGAAGCGGAAAACAATCACGCACAAAGAAGATTTCAGTATAAACCCAATGTTAGTAACGGCAAATATACACATATTATTCGGTTATTCCTAATTCTCCGGTCCCAATCGTGATGGAACCGGAATTGCCAGATAGCGCAATCACTTAACGGCACTATCCAGATCGACCTTCTCTATCAGTTCCTGATCCTGCCAATAAGGTATTACCTTTAGATGTTGCAGCCTTCCTACTATTATGGCAGGGTGAGTACAGAACTTCTCAGCAAAGTAACGGATATTTCCCGTGATAATTACTTATTTACACAATTTCAATTCCTTTAATTTATACTGAGCATATCAGTAGATATTGATTCCTCAAGAGGCTCAAAGATATTATATAAAAACAGCCGGAATCACCTGTTACGGTAATCCCGGCTGCCGCCTAAAACACGAATAACCGCCGTTACCCGTTTTCCGTAGCAGACCACAACAGCCTGCTGTTTCTTTCTATCTCCTGCAATTTCATCGCCAAATCGTCATCATCCTCCATCGAAAACGATTCACTGTATCGCATCACCTTTGTATCCTCCCTGCCCGAACAGAGATATGTATACCAACCCTTTTTCAACAACATACGGCTGTAATTCAACGCTCCGTCACCATTGTAACCGAACAAGGAATATAGATTCAGCATCAGCCTGCATCCCGATTCCCGCAAGTGCAGATAGTCTTCCGTTCCCCAATAAAGCGAACGTTCCGGTTGCATCAGGACAGGGATATAACCCGACCGGCAGATGGCATGAATCATCTCACTGAGTCCTTCCGGCTGTTTTAAAGGAGATACATCTACCAGTAACTCCTTCCCCCCTCCTATCGCCAACAAATCTCCCTTCTCCAACAAAGCCGGAAATCCTTCATCCAAACGATATCTTGCCGACAAACGCAGAGAGATATTACCGGAGTATTGCTGCTGTAAATATTGAAAGGCATCTTTCAGAAAAGAAAAAGCATTCCCTCCATTTTCCACCTTTACCGGAGGTACACAGTGGATCTGCCTGACACCTTGCTGTTCAAGATAAACCAACAATTCCAACGCCTTATCCTCAGGTAAAGCCCATGCATCCGTATTAAGTAGTAAATAAGGCTGAAAATCAGTATGTACCAAAGAAGAGAGAATCATTGACTAGAATCCTAAATAATAATGTAAAGTATTAATATATCTCTCAGTTACTAATTTTATATCGAACTCACACTGCATTTTTACACGCCCAGCTTCTCCCATGATAACTCTTTGTTCCATACTCATTAAAATAATCTTCTCCATTGCGGAAACTAATGTCTCAACATCCTTGACTTTACATAAATAGCCATTTACAGTATCTTCTACAGCTTCCTTACATCCTGCAACATCCGTAGTTATCAAAGGGCGTCCCATAGCAGCTCCTTCAAGTAAGGATACTGGAACTCCTTCCCGATATGAAGGCAATACGACACAAGAACAGTTCTCTATAAAAGGTCTAACATCTGAAGTTACTCCCAAATACTCAACAAGTCCCATAGAACACCATTCTTCTATCTGTTCTTTAGGAATTGCAGTGGGATTATCAACTCCAATAAACCCCAATAAGCAGAACCTTGTATCAGGATATCTTTGCTTTATAAATTTGGCAGCTTCTACAAACTCTCCGATACCTTTATCCCACAACATACGAGCCATCAATAAAAAAGAAACATCCGGCACCATAGGTTTCTTACTAAAACGGTTTAGATCAATACCTTCTCCTGGCAACAGCCGCACTTTAGTTCTTTTTACAATCTTTTTTGAAACAAAAGTCTCTTTATCATCTTGATTTAGAAACCATACTTCTTTAGCCTTAACCAAAGCTATTTTATATAAACACTTAGCAATATACGATATTAGATTATGATTAATAAAAGTATAACCTAATCCCGTAATAATTGCAATATGTGGGATGCGCAACATTGAAGCTGCAATACTCCCATAAATATTAGGTTTTATAGTGTAAAAAAAACAAAAGTCAGGTTGAACCTTTTCCAAAATCTTTTTTATCTGAAAAATTAAAATAAAATCCCTAAAAGGATTAGTTCCTTTAGCTTTTATCTCTAAAGAGATAAACTTACACCCTAACTTCTCCAATTCTTCTTGAAATTTTATATCCAAAGGAGCTACAATATAAATAATGTAATCAAGAGAGAGCAAATCAGAAAATACCACACGTCTAAAATTATACATACTCCAAGCGGTATTTCCCATAAAAAGAATCTTTTTCATACTCTCGCTATATAATATTAGTTCTCTTTTTACAGAGAGAATGAATTAAACAAAAAACTAACACATAATACACATTCTTAAATTTCATATAAGCATAAAAATAAAAATAAAACAACATACAGAAAAACATATATGTAGCTAAAAAGAGGTATATTATGGAATCATTTCTCCTTTTATATGCAATATATTGAAGTATAAACAAAGGGATAAAGAACAAAGGTCCCATAAAATTGAAAGCGGAAAATAATGTATGCAACACTGTATACATATTATATGAATCATTTAATACAAAACCTGAAACAGGATTTCCTATGGTTATTTCAGTAGTGGGATCAAAAAATTTATCAGGTAAAAATAAAGGGGTAATATGACCAAATTGTATTGGTTCCACTTCAATACTATAAGCCAAATTATAAAAATTTGGAAATATATATGAAGCTATTGAAAGAAGTGGAGATTTATCATCTCCTCCTCGTACAAATATAGAAAATAATGAAAATACTCCTAAAAGTATCAATGAGATATAAATTAAAGGTTTTAAAGATACCCTATCCTTTAGCATATAATAAAAGCAAGTAGGATACAATATTGTATCAAATATTGTAAATTTTATACCATGAAAAAAAGAGATCAGGACAAGCAATATATTCAGAATAAATCCTCCAGACAACTTTTCACCATTATGCTTTAAATATACAAAGAGACATAGTGCTGGAACATTTAAAAAATAAATATAGTTGATAATAAAGCTATCTCCAAACAAATATTCATATGCCCTTGGCGCAATAAACATGAGTTCTATTCCACCTCCTCGAAAGACACGAAGCATATTTATAATAAAAGCACATAATGAAAAAAAAGAAAAAATATAATATAACTTACGCATCTTACTTATTGAATAAACCATTTTATTCTTCCGCACTTTAACTTTTACATAATCAACAGATGCAATTGCTATAGCAAAAGAAAGAAGTGTACCTCCAAAAAGAATATAGTTTTCAAAAGCAAAATGAGGACGAGTAAAAAGAAAAGTTATATTCGTTAAATCATGCCATGATTGTAAATCAAAACTTAGTGCATAAAGTATAATAAAAAGAATAGAAGGAATAGCAAGTACTTTCTTCTCTGTAACATCTATATTAAAATATACATAAGAGAAGATTAGAGAGATAATAGTCAGCATCTCGTAAATCGATATTTTTTATATTCCTTTACTATCTTCATTAAAAAGACATCAGGTATAAATAATTTAAGAAAGACTCCTAAAATATAGCGATTACAAGCCGATTTTCTCAATAACTTAATATTCGATAACATAAATAAGTATTTTGATTTATATGATTTCAAACGGTACACTGAATTATAGAACCATATCGAAATTAATAACGCTCTATATGGACGCTCTTCTGACAAATTTAATCTTGTTATCAATTTAGGGATAGTAATATCCTTGTAAGAAGTTATATATTTGCGAGACAAAGATAATTCATCTACATCATTATAGTAATAACTAACATTAGGATTATATACAAATAATTCTTTTTTATCCTGTGTTATCTTCAGTATCCGATAATAAAAATCCCACTCTTCAAAGTTACGTTCATTAGGATCAAAAAGCTCCTTAGGCATATTATCTTTTTTAAAACAGAGATTCCCACCTCCTACAAATAAACTCTCAATTGCCAAAGCTTTAAAAGGCTCTTGGACTAAGAAAAATGGTGGTATAAAAGATAAATATTTTAAAACTCGATTTGAAGGATATTCAACACAAGAGCTATCTAAATGTACTTTAGACGCAATCATGGAAACATCTTCAAATGTCAACAGAATACTTCTCAAATTACGAATATAACTACTATCATATCTATCATCGGCATCTAAAAACACGACATAATCTGTATTAATTTTCCTCAATGCCACATTACGCGCCTCTGCTGCACCTACATTAACAGATAAATCAATAAATGTGCAGAGAGAAATCTTCGCTTTTAGAAGAGGAAATAGTTGCATTACTATTTCTTTAGAATAATCCGCACTACAATCATCAACAATAATCAATTCTTCAGGATAATCAGACTGTTCCAATAGAGAATCTAAAGCACGATTCAAATATTTTTCTTTATTATAAACAGTAACAATGACACCAATTGTTTTTGTTTTCGTATTCAATACACACATTTTCTTAATAGATTTAACATTTTATCCATTTTCAAAGAAATCAATATTTTTCTTATTATATAATTACGAACACAGAGCATCTGTATATAATAATTATAAAAGCATGGATTAGCTTTTATCCTTTCTCTATTAACTCCTATACCGTTTACAGAAGAAACCCCACTAATGTCATACGTTGCTATAACTTTATCAAAAAAAACATATTTGGAAAAATCGAATATCCGGCAAAAGAAATCGTAATCAGCAGCATATTTGAAAGATAAATCAAAAGGATATTTTTGTAATAGAACTGTTTTTACAAAAACAGACTGATGATTAAAAGGCATTGGATTTTTTTTAGAAGCTTTCATTTTAGGATGTATAATCTTCGAAAACGAATCACACACAACATTCACACTTCCATAAATAACATCATACTCCTCCCTGATAAATTGCACAACATCTTCTACAGTATCTAATGAATAAAATGAATCACCACTGTTCATAAAACTAACCCAATCACCTTTAGCCAGCTTTATTCCTTTATTCATAGCATCATATATCCCCCTATCTGGTTCACTCATCCAATATGATATTTTATTTGCATATTTATTTATTATCTCTATCGTTCCATCGTTACTTCCCCCATCAATTATAATATATTCTATATCAGCATAAGTCTGATTAATTACATTAAGAATTGTTTTTTCAATAGTAGTTTCGGCATTATAACAAACTGTAATAATGGTAACTAAGGGATTACTTTTCTTTCCCAGCTTCATACAATAATTCATACTGCTTATACAACATAGAAAAATTAAATAAATTATAAGAAGAGAGCTTCCCTAAATAAAATTTATAAGCCACCTGAGATCTCAAACCTCCTTTTAATCTAAAAATACACCAAAGACAAGTTTTAAAGACATCCCTAATAAAAAAAGACAAATAGACATATTTGCTAAATGTTTTCTTCTTAATAATCTGATCATAAACATCTAATACTAAAGCCGCTTTTCCAAAACCAATATGCATATTAATCAAATACTGCTTTGTTAATCTCTTAGAGGTCAATATATGATAAAAATAGATATTATCTAGAGGACATAAGCTATAACCAATACTTATCAATGCTTTAGTTAATTCAGAATCATCTCCTGCAAGCAGTGCAGTTTTTTTCCTACCAGTCAACAAAGGTTTATAATCGAGTGAAAACAATTTTAACAATGCTCGCTTATTGAAGCAACATCCAGCTCCATAAAGGTACCTTTGATCAAGTTTCTGCTTTCCTGTAGCATAAGCTTTTTTATATTCATCAAACCATATAGGTTTCGAACAATTAAAAAAATAGGGTATCCCATAACCTCCACAAGCTGCAATTCTATCATTTGTACTTAAAATACGATAGGCTGTTTCAACATAATTTTCACACAGAATATTATCATCATCACAAAATAATAAATAAGAATATCGAGATACTTCTATTCCAGAATTTCTCGCAAAAATTAATCCTGGCTGAGATTCATAAATTAACTTTGTTTGTATTTCAGGATAAGTTTCAAAAACACTCTTTACAAGTCTATCCGTATTATCATTAGAGCAATTATCAACCACTATTATTTCATAATCAATAGAGTTTATATTTTTTTGATTTAAAAGACCTTCTAAAGTTTTTTCAATAACCCAGGAACTATTAAAACAGCAAATGATAACACTAACTCCATCCTTTATATTTTCCATCACAAAATCAGCTCTTTAATAAGTTATTAATAAGTCTAGAAAACAATAGATTTCCCCAAAATAATTCAATAAAATGCAGCAATAGAAAAGCAAAAACAATTGCCCATGTATTTGGTGCTATATATAGGCATGCTAACAAGAGAATAGGAAAAACAATATTTACAAAAATGGATAATTTAAAAAAAGGTTCTTCTTTACTACATCTTGCAAACATCGCTTGATTTATAGTTATCATATTTATACCAAATACTAATGACAAAATAAGAGATTGTTCAAATGGAAACATTCTATTAAATATAGAAAATGAAGGGAATATAATCCATATTGAAAACAACAAAAGAATTCCAACTACAACTATTAAATATGATAATCTACAATTCTTTTTATACAAATCAATAGCTTCCAATATTTTATTAGAAGCACGTAAATGACCAATTATGGCAGCTTTCGTTTTTACAAAAACTTGTCCAACTCCCATAATTGAATTTATCAAATTAGCAGTCATACTATATTGTCCAGATATCACAGGACCTAACACAGAAAATATTACAATAGTAGGTAATTGCCAATACAAATATCCAGTACACCACACAAAGCCTACTTTTAATTGCCAATTTAAAATTTTACGAATAAACTTTTTGGATGGTATTTTAAATATAAAGTTTATAAAAATAGCCTTATAAGGCATGAAAAGAACAATAAGATTTACTAAAAAGCTAATCACAGAGAAAGAAATTATACTTAATAATCCATAATCAAAAAATAAAAGTCCAATAAAAAAAAGACTACTAAATACTTGTATTACAAATCTAACCTTATAAATCATCTTCAATTCTTGAATACCCTCAAAAAAGAAATTAACAGGATAGAACAATAAATTCAACGAAAAAAAAGAAATAAAAACAGACCATGGAAAAAACCACTCCGAAGAGACTATGTTAATTGCACCATCCTTCATAATAAAAATTCCAATAGGATAAACTATCAACATGCATAATAAAGCTAAAAGCATATACCAAAAAAAGCCCAGCCTCATGGTCTCCACTATATTATCGATCCCATCAGAACACCCCTCCAATCTTTTATTATTAAACCAAACTTTATTCATTTCATAAGAGATACCTTGTATGAGGGTATGAGAAAAACCAACTTCAGCAATTTGCTGTAATCCTGCAATTGAGAAAAAAAGATAATAAAACCCTTGTAATTCAGGGGTTAATTTTATCGAAATTAAATATAAAGATACAGGAGCAAACAAGATACGCCATACAGTACCAAGCATTGAGTACATGATAACCTTGTCTTGCAAAAAATAAGTTTTAAGAACTCCCAATATATTCATATCTATGTCATATAATTATTTCAACAAATACTTAACAAATCCTTTCTTCTTATTTTTCAAATATTTAAGAAGCATACTTACTATAATTTTATAGCTATATCCATAATTAATGCACGAAAAAAGAATACGTGGAATATATTTATAAAAGATTTTTTCAGATTCTGCACTCCAAGAAATATTACCCCACACATTCTCTAACATTACCTCCTTCACCACACACAATTTACCCTTTCCGCCAACATATAATGAGTAAAACAATGGAGATGCCAAATTAACATTAAGATTTACAGAAACAGCTTCCAGAAACAACTTTCGCGAGTAAATCAAACAACTAATAAACATTAACGAGGTCTCGGAACAATGCCAAATATCAGAAATTCCAACTTTTCCATCTTCGTATACCTCCTTACACCCAGCACTGATTGCAGAAGTAAAACCAGAATATCCTTTTTGACCTTCCACATAAGCTTCATGGTTTAAAAAGACCAATGCTGGTTCGTTGCTGATTCCTCCTAAAGCTTTAGTAACAATCCCAGTTCTATATATATCATCATCTCCCATGAACCAAATATATTCACCATTAGCCCTTTTACAAAGTTCTATCAAATTACCAACAAGACCCAAGTTTGTTGAATTACGATATATGAAAACATTTTCATTATCTAATAGACTATGTTGACATACCTCTTCATAGGTAATATCTGTAGAAGCATTATCTCCTATAATAACTTCAATTTTTTTTTCGCAAAGAGATAATTCTAACTCAAGGAAATCTAACAATTTAAGGAGTTTTTTACACCGATTATAAGTAGGAATTAATATTGACAATACTATCATAGTTTTAACCAATTAATCATCAACTCTATCCCTGCTTCTTTCGATACCTTCGGCAGCCATCCCAAAATCCTTGTAGCTTTTTCAATATCC
>ERZ773276.366-NODE-366-length-54258-cov-38.552940_pt1 | contig 54258 bp, 47 predicted proteins | sample MGYA00511386_ERZ773276 | MGnify/ENA primary metagenome ERZ773276 (study PRJEB29015, sample SAMEA2737778) | human gut metagenome | biome: human gut; feature: human-associated habitat; material: faeces | place: China | collected 2012 ...
GCGGCGGCAAGCCTTTCCACTCTTCCGCTCAACTCATCTTCTGTTGGCAAAGATAAGCAATCTTCCCCAAAGAAACAAGAAAAAACCGAAAAAAAGAATGAGGGGCAGTTCGGACTTGTGAGCGATGAGCGCATGGAGGAACTGAAGAAGCGGCTGCGGGCGAAGCTCAACAACCTTAATATGGGTGTTGATCCTGAGGTGCTTGCCATAGGACTGGAGCTGACAGCCGGGTATATTGACCGAGGCGTTAAGAAGTTTGCCGAATACAGCAAGGCGATGATTAACGACTTGGGCGATGTTGTGCGTCCCTATCTGAAAGCGTTCTACAATGGTGTGCGTGATATGCCGGAGATTACTTCTAACGGCTTGGACGCAGAGATGGACGACTACGAGACGGTGAGCAAGTTCAACGTGGCAACCATTGGCAAGGAAGGCGAAGAGGTTAAGCCGTCTATCCTTGATACCGCCGAGCAGGTGAGCAACGAGAGTCATGTGGAGCGTGCAGCAAGCAATGTTTCTGATGAGGACGTTAAGAGCGAGCAAAAGAAACTGAAAGGCGAGGATAAGACATCCGGGCTGCACGAGGTTAACACCGACAGACTGTTTAAGGACTTGAAGGCAGGTAAGACCGTCGTTCTGAACGATTACTACAAGGACGAGGATATGAGCAAAGGCATGGACCTCATGATAGAAGAGGCTCATGACAAGTTCCTATCCAAGCTCAATACATTCAAGGAGAAGCCTACACGCGAGATGTTGGAGAAGGCTCTGAAAGACCGCGAACAGTGGATAGACGAGCTTGCCGACATGTTCAAGAAAGGCAAGACCGAGGGTGTTGTGAACGGCAAGTACCAGAAGAAAGTGGACGTAGCCGGTAGTCTTGCTATTATGCTTGGCGAGCGGAAGGCGATACAAGAGTTGCTTGGCATGGACCTCAATGGTGGATCCACTGCACAGCAGCGTCCTACGGAACTCAGCACATCTGCAGAACGTACAGAGCAGAATCCTACCGAGCATGGGACAACAGAAACAGACACGTCTGTGGCAGATAGCAAGCGCAAGCAGTTTGACTTGTTTGTTAAATGGGACTTGGAGCGTTTTATCGGCAAGTCTAAGGCTAAGCGCGTAACCGTCGACTGGGAGCACTCGGAGCCTGAAAATGATTATCTACCCATGAAGATAGACGGAGAACCGAGTTTTGTTGGCGTGACCGAGCAGGATGGAGAAGGCTACGAGATCGATAGGCCTATAGCTATTTATGACATTGCCGAGGGTGGCGACTTCCCAGACGTGCCCAAGACAGCTGAGTTTGAAGCATACGCCAAAGACTACAACGCTGAGAACAATCTCACTGAGAATAGTGATGATTATGCTACCATGGACGCTAATAATCCGTATGTGGCATTCAGGAGCGTTGATGCAGCTGTGAAGTTCAATGATTGGCTGCACGAAAAGGGGAAGGGAGCTGCTGCGGAGCAGCGGCGTACCGAACCGAGCGAGAAGAAAGAGAATACACGATACAGCGAGCGAGGCTTCACGCTTCGACCTGCCACCGAAGAGGACGTAGATAGCAACAAGGCCATCTATGTTAATGGCAAGCGGACGCATATTGTAATGGTGGTGCGCAAGGGCGAGCAAGTAGGCGCAGCTCAGTTCTCTCATCCGGTGATAGAGGCTGTCTATACCACAGACAACGAGCGCGTGCCATTGTCCAAGATAGAGGTAGAGGACTTGCCAACTACAGTACACTTGAAGACCGCAGGCGACTTCTACGAGGCCTACGGCAATGACGCTGTGGCATTGGGTGAGGTTACTGGTGTGAGCGTTGTTACGCGAAAGGACGGAACCCGTATGGCCGGTTTCCCGAAGAAGATGCTTGACGAGTATGAGCAGGGTCTTCGCAACAATGGCTGGGACGTTAGCGTTGACGGCATGGCCACGAAGAAAGCTACAGAGAATATACTTCAGCAGTTGCAGAGCGCACCCAAGGCAAGGACTTCGACCAATGCCATCAAAAATGCGTTGAGGGGCAAAAAAACTTCGTCTAAGGAGAATAACGAAAAGAAAAAAGCAGTATCTTCGCAGCAGGATCCATCATTGTTTGATGATTTGTTTGGAGGGAAGGAAGTTGCCACAAAGCGGCAGCCTACAGAACAGAAAGCTACCCAGCAGACATCAGAGCGAGGAACTGCCGAGCAGAAGCCAGCCGTTATCTCTACCGATGATGAGAAAGGCAAGGAGAAGCCGATAGAGACTAAACCCGCCGAAGAGTTGAGCGGCGACAGCAAGGAGTATCAGGCACGTGCCAAGGCAGAGCAAGAATTTGTTGAGCGCATCAAGGGCATGATAACGGAAGCTGCCAAGGACGGCAGAAGCCTAACGATGTCGGACATCAAAAAGGCCTATAATGATGAACTTGATGGTAACTGGGAGCTGCCCAATGACTATAAGGACACCGACCTACAGGAGCTTGTAGAGAGAGCAATGACACTTGCCACAAGGGAAGTGGCTATCGGTGCCATCAGCAAGAATACATCCGAAGCCGTGCGAGAAGGTTATGACAAGGTTGTGAAGCTGTACGAGTCACAGCCGAGCCTCAACGCGAGAGACTCCAGCCGTGTTGCTCATCAGCAATACTCAACACCTACTCCATTCGGCTATGTGATGGATATGTTCATGATGGGTGGTGACAAGAAGCCATTGAAGCTGTTGGAGCCGAGCGCAGGCAACGGGGCGTTGACGATAGGCATACCGGCACCGCTATGGCATGTGAACGACATCGACGAGCGTAGACTTATGAACCTCCGTACCATGCCCTACGGCAAGATAACCAATCAGGACGGCACCATGCCGTTTGAGCCCAAGGCATACGACGCAGTGGCTACCAACCCACCATTCGGCAGTACGCAGGAGAAGGAGTTTGACGGTGGCAGGACGAAGATTAGCAGTCTGGAGGGACTTATGGCTATTAATGCCCTCGCCTCCATGAAGGACGACGGACGTGCAGCCATCATCATCGGCGGCAACACCCAGTATATGAGCAACGGCGCAATGCAGGCAAAGGACATGAAACTGTTCAAGCACCTGTACACCCATTACAACGTCGTTGACGTTATCAATCTTGACGGCGACATGTACAAGCGGAATGGCACCGGGTACAATGTACGCATGATACTTATTGCCGGACGCAAGACAGACGTAGGCGACAATCCTGAGAAGTTCACCTTCCCCCCGGTGAAGAAGAAGGCGCGAGCCGAGCAAGTAAAGACATTCGACGAATTATATAAACGAGTAGAAGATGACATTCAACGAGCTAAGCAAATGGAGCGTGAGTCTCCCGTTGCTGTCAACAGTAACGGAAGTCACACAGTCAACAGTGCGTCAGAGCGTACTGGCAATAGTGAGACAGCAGGTGGAGTTCAGCAACAACCCGTACGAGCAGGCGAGGTGGAGCGACGTCCACAACCCGGACGGACTGTACGACCTTCCTCAGCCCAAGACGGACGAGGAAATGGAGAGCGAGGACAACATGGAAGCGCTGACCGACTGGATCATGCAGACCAACGAAATGCAGGAAGCAATCATGCTGTTTCGGGGAACGGATCCGCACAAGGGCAATCCTCAGAACGGCGAGAAAGCGGAAGCACTGGACGAAGAGCAGTCGGAGGAACTGAGCGTGGAAGAACTGCTCAACGGGATAACGCCAATGGAAAGCGACTGGAGGTAACCGGCAATAGTGCCGCTGTGCAGCAGCGGCCTACAGAACCGAGCGCTTCCCGTGAGAAGGTGGAGTTAGGGCAGGAGAAAGTAGCCTATCCTAACAAGAGCCAGAGCATGACCTTGCAAAGCCGTGTGCCAGCCGCACAGGCCGAGGCCATTGCCGAGAACCTTGACAAGCTTGGTGACGTTGACGAGATGGTACGCTCAGAGCTTGGCTACAGCAGCAAGGACGAACTGTACTCCCATCTTGCCGCCGAGCAGATAGACAGTGTGGCACTTGCCATCAATCAGATGAAGCATGGCAAGGGCTTCATCATCGGCGATATGACCGGTGTAGGCAAAGGCAGACAGGGTGCAGCCCTTATCCGCTGGGCTATCAAGCAGGGTAAGACCCCTATCTACTTCACCCAGAAGGCACGCCTGTACACGGACAACTACCGTGATATGTGCGATATAGGCAGCAAGGGGTTGCACCCATTCCTTATTGCCTCAAATGATGATGGCAATATCGTTGAGAACGTTGTCGATGAGAACGGCGAGAAAGTCTATGACAAGAATGGCGAGCCCGTTACCCGTGTCGTTTACGGACTTCCCAAGCCCAAGGAGCGTGAGCGTGTCTATGACTACATACTCCAGAACGGCAAGCTGCCCCCTGAGTATGACTATGTGCTTGTTACCTACTCTCAGATACAGTCCGGCACCAAGACCTATGAGATAGGCAAGAATGGTGAAATAGAAGTTAAGGACAAGAAATACAAAGGCAAGAAACCAACCGGCGCAGAAACGAATGGAGATGTTCGCCGTGATGTGCTGGAGAAGCTTGCCAAGGACAACTATGTCTTCTTGGACGAGAGCCATACTGTAGGCGGTCAGTCATCGAGTGGTTTGTACATGCAGGACATGCTCAAAGGAGCAGAGGGAGTAACCTATTTGAGTGCCACCTTTGCCAAGCGTCCCGATAACATGCCTCTGTATGCCATGAAGACCGCCATGAGCGAGAGCGGTCTGAGCCAAAAGGATATGATTGACGCTATCCAGAAGGGCGGTGTAACATTGCAGGAAATCATGTCCAAGCAGCTTGTTCAAAGCGGTCAGATGATTAGACGTGAGCGTGATTTTAGCGGTGTAAGCATAGACTGGGAAGGCGTTGACGAAGAAACCGACCAGCAGCAGCGTGCTCAGTTCGATGAGGTTGCCAAGATATTCAATGCCATCCGTGAGTTCCAAGACACCTATGTAGACCCGTCTATCGAGAAGATGAGCGAGGACATGGCCGAGGAAGGCAAGTTCAGCAAGAAGACCCAAGGCACAAGCCACATGGGCGTGAACAACGTCCCCTTTGCGAGCAAGATGTACAATCTTGTCAATCAGCTGTTGTTCTCATTGAAAGCCAATGCCGTTGCCGATAAAGCCATAGAGTGCTTGAAGAAAGGCGAGAAACCCGTTATCAGCTTCAACAATACGATGGAAGGTTTCTTGGACGATATGCCGAGGAACACCCCAATGCCGGAGCTTCCAAACTTCTCCTTGACTCTGATGAGAGCTTTGGAGGGCACGCTGCGCTACACCGAGGGCGAGGTAGGCAATAAGGACAATCAGGTCAACAAGACCCTCAACATCAACGACCTTAGCGATGAAGCCGTTGCCGAGTACAATAAGATACGCAAGACCATTCTCAATCTGAGTATAGGCTTGCCCATTGACCCTATGGACGCTATCAAGATGCGGATTGAGGCAGCAGGTTACAAGGTAGGTGAGATTACCGGCCGCAAGTCAGAGATGGTGAAGGACGCCGATGGCAACTATATCGTTCAGAGCCGTAGTAGCAAGGAGATGGACGGCAAGGCCGCCGCCTCTGCCTTCAACAGTGCCAGCGGCAAGAATGGCGGTTTGGACGTACTGCTTATCAATAAGAGCGGCTCGACCGGTATCAGCCTCCATGCGAGCAGCAAGTTCACAGACCAAAGCCCCCGTGTGATGATAGCCGCGCAGTTCCAGAGCGACATCAACGACGAGGTACAGATGCGCGGTCGTATAGACCGTACCGGTCAGGTGCATCGTGGCCGTTACATCTACTTGGTGAGTTCCATCCCGGCTGAGCAGCGTTTGCAGATGATGTTCAAGAACAAACTGAAATCGCTTGACGCAAACACAACCTCTTCGCAGAAGTCGAAGTTCAACGAAATGGAGGTTACCGACTTCATGAACAAGTACGGCGATGAAGTAACATGGTCGTATATGATGGAGCACCCCGACTTGGAAGAGCGCCTTGGCGACCCACTCGACATGCTTTCTGATGAGAGCAAGAAGAGCAACCGCCGTGACGGTGATGAAGAGAACAATCAAAACTCAGGTTGTGCCGGAAAGATACTCCGTCGCCTGCCCTTCCTCAGCGTTAAGGAGCAGGAGCAAATCTTCAATGACCTTGCCGACGCATACAAGGTGAAGATGCAGATACTCAACGATGCAGGCGAGAACGACCTTGAAATCACCACCATGCCACTGAGAGCCGAGACCAAATCAAGGAAGGTTTGGAAACAAGGCTCAGACCCTGGCAGTGATAATGCCTTTGCCGACAACACCTATCTGGAGACGGCAGAAGTGGACGTGCTGAAAAAGCCTATGAAGGCTAAGGAGGTGCGTGAGTATGCCGACCGTCTGACCGACGGCAAACCGTGGGAGCAGTGGCACCAAGAGCAGCATGAAGCCGTAGAGCAGTTCTATGCTGACAAGGCAAAAGCCGTTGAGGATAAGGCGAAAGCCGATGCCCAAAAGCGCATTGACAAGGCCCGTGAGGATTATATCAAAGGTTGCTTGAAAGCCCGCAAAAAAGGCGACAACAATTGGAGCGACGAAGAGATAAGCCACATGGCAGATATTGCCGCAAAGGAAGCCGCCGACAAGGAACAGACGAAGATTAACAAGCGTACCGTGAGCATAGACGCACAGCTCAACGACGTATTGGAAGCATTGGACGCATTCACTCCTTTGGAACCGTTAATCATCCCTCTGAACTTGAAGGACACGAGCACGACCGTTATTCCGAGCCTTGGCACCTTCCTTGGTATCAAGTTCGGCAAAGGTTATTCCCGTTCATCATCAACGGCAGTGTTTGCCACGCTTGACGGACGCAGAAAGATTGAAGTGCCCCTTAGTGATAAGACAAGCCTTGAAAACATCAAGCACCAGAGCGTGATGTTGGGTTATCAGGCCCGTGGTCTGAACATGGACAACTGGGACAGCAAGGTGCCTACGAAGAGCCGCAAGACCGCATACATCGTAACCGGTAACTTGATGCAGGCACTTGTAGACACCCAGAAGGCGCCGGAGACAAAGGGTCAGCTTATCAGCTATACGACCATTGACGGTGATGTCAAGCAAGGTATTTTGATGAATGACCGCTTCAAGGTAGAGGACCTAAAGACCAGCGTCCCCATCAGTGCCATGCTGCAAAAGGTTAAGGAAGGTGATGCCGTTGAGAGCACAGACAAGGAAGTAACGATAGAACGTGGAACGTCTTACCATTATAACGACTACAAGCTGAGCGTTCCTAAGTCAAAATCTCGTGGCGGCAAATACTTCTTGGACAAGAAGCTGTTGAGGCTTCTCGATGATGAGTTTACCACCAGCGGCGGCAACATGGTATCTTGGGTAAGCGAGAGCAACCTAAAGAAGGTGCTTGACTACCTGAGCAAGGACCTTGGCGTTACCGTACAGGTGAAAGCTAACCTTGAAGAGGCAACGGACAGTCCACATAATGACGAACCTGCCACCCCATCAGAGGCTGAGGAAGGTGGCGTGCTGTACAGAGAGGTTGACGACGAAGAGGCAGCGAGACTTGACAGAGAGCCGACGGTGAAGGTGTACCGAGCCATGCAGGAGCACGACGGAAAACTCTACCCACCGATGAGTGGCCGGGTGAAGACACAGGTTGAGACTAAGAATGGCAACATGCGCACTAAGTGGGTATGGCGCAGCCCTATTGAGATTGGCAAATGGGAGCAGAGCGAGGAACACCCAGAGATGGCTAATGAAGACGGAACCTTTACTTTGGACAAGGGTAATGGCAGTAAGATTAATGCTGCATATAATCCTTATATCCATACATCACGCACGCCTATCAACGACCAGTTCTCTTCCGCATGGAACAGACCAGAGCTTGTTACCGTCGAGGTGGAAGTCCCGGCGAGCGAGCTTACGAGTGGTTACCATGCTGAGAAAGCTAAGGACGCAACGGGTGAAGTGGAATGGAAGTCAGGTCCCGTCGGCAGAGAGATGGCCGCGCAGGGCAATCCTCGAATGGTTATTTTGAGCCGTTGGGACAAACCCGTTCGTATCGTGCCCGTAGAGGAAGTTGCCGATGAGTATGCCGTCAGGCTGGCAGGGACGGGAATAAAGGTACCGTTCAACACCGTTCCACCTGCACTGAGAGAAGCGCTTGTTGCAAGAGGCGTTGAGATTAGCGAGCCTGAGGAAGGCAATGCAGGAAAGGCGAGCCGTCCGAGCTATGAAGAGTGGCTGAAAGGCAACACCCGCCACCGCGAGGGCAGTGGAGCCTATAGCGATGAAGAGTTGTCGCTGATGAACGACCCCGTAGCGAAATGGCTTGGCAAGAGCAACCGCACCAAGGCACAGCAGAAAGCCTTTGCCAACCGTGAGCGCCGGAGCATGGAGAGTGCCGTGAGAGAGCTGGCCGATAGGCTTCACCTTGACAACGTGAATATCGTGATGGACGCATCCACGTTGGAGGGCAGAAAGGCACGTGCCAAAGGTTTCTATGACCGCAACACCGGTCAGATAACCATTGTCATTCCCAACCACCGTGACGTTGACGACGTGATGCAGACCTTGCTTCATGAGGGCGTAGCGCACTACGGACTGAGGCAGCTGTTCGGGGAGCACTTTGATACGTTCTTACGGAACGTGTACGAGGCTGCGGACAACGAAGTACGCAGAAAGATTATCGACCTTGCCCTGCACAAATATGGCGGCAACTTTGAGACAGCGACGGAGGAATATCTTGCAAGCCTTGCAGAGCGGACGAACTTCGAGAACATGCCCTATACGTTCTGGATGAAGATCAAGCGCATGTTCCTCGCCATGCTTCACGACATAGGCTTTGAGAACTTCGCCGATACTCATGCCTTCACTCTGTCAGACAACGAGCTTCGCTATATCCTTTGGCGGAGCTACGAGAACCTGAAGGAGCCTGGACGGTACCGCAGCATCTTAGGCGAGGCCGAGGACGTGGCAAAGCAGGCGGAACTGAAGGTGGGGAACTACGGGGAAGCCGCCGCACAGCAGCGGCCTACGGGACCCAGCACTACCGAACAGCAGGCAATTGAGCAACAGCCAAGAGAGCGAGAACGGGAAGCGGCAGAAGGAGAAGTCGGAGACGTGAGAAGCTTAATTAGGAGACTTGTTTCCCTGTCAAAGAAAACAAAAGAAAAGATGATACGGCTTGTGATTGGTAAAGTAAATCGTCGGCAGATAAGAGACTTACGCTCTGAAGGGCTTGATGTAGACGATAGCTGGCGACACTCCATCGAAAACAGCCGCATTATCCATGCTCAAAGAAGACATGGTATAACAGATGCGGACTTTGAAAGAATTCCGGAGATATTGGATTCTTATGATAATGTCCATGTCTCGGACAATAAAAACAACTCAGGTAACAAGGTCGTTATCTATGAAAAGAAATATTCCAACGGAACGACCTACTATTTGGAAGAGGTAAGGAATGGCCGACATTCGCTGGCATTCCAGACAATGTACAAAAAAGAAAGTGGAGATTCCGACGGGTTGTTGGCAAAGCCTACCCCCAAACGTTCTGAAACGACTTCGGACAACTCCACTACTTCTACTGCAAAGTTAGGGAATTCTTCGGAAAGTGGTGTCAATAAAGGCGAAAATGTTTCTGAGCCGGCAGCATGGGGTAAGAAGGACTTGCTGAGCAAGGCGGAGCAGATCAGCCACGGGATAGAGCCGGACTTGCTGTTTAGAGACACCATCGAGGACGATGACGATACGGCGAGGGAGACGTACAACGCCTGGGCTGACGACGCTAAGAACAAGATACGTGAGGCCTGGCAGGACAGCATGATTAACGTAAGGAACTTGCAGGAGGCTGTGCTGAAACAGCGCGGCGAGAAGATGGACGACTGGGAGGATGCCTACAACGAGGAGAACCGCAGCCACGGACAGAGCCGTGCTGAGAGCGAGTACTTCACGGACAACCTCTATAAGCCGCTGTTGAAGGCCGTGAATGCCGTGGCCAAGACTGCCAAGGTGAGCATCGGCGACGTGACGGAGTACATGATGGCCAAGCACGGACTGGAGCGCAACGAGGTGTTCGCCCGCAGGGACGCACAGGCGGCATACGACAAGGCCATGGAGAAAGCCAAGGGCACGTATGACGCGCTGATGAACGCAGCCAACGCCGAGAGCGATCCGAAGAAGAAAGACGCGCTGGAGAAGCAGGCGCAGAAGGTGACGTTCCCGGACTTCGACGATCTGTATCAGCATTTCAGACTGCGTGACTATGCCGGACTGACCGACCTAACGGGGCAGAGCGACGTGCAGGACGCTGAGGTGGAGGCCAAGCGGATCGTGGCGGACATGGAGGCAAGGGCGGGTGCCGCTGCCATGCAGCGGCCTACACAACCCGGCGGGCTCATTGGCGAGCTGTGGAAGGCGACGAACGAGGCAACCGGGTGGACGTTGGAGAAGGCCTACGAGAGCGGTATCATCAGCAAGGGCAATTACGAGCAGGTGAGCAGGATGTTTAACTACTACATACCGTTGCGCGGCTGGGACGAGACGACGGCTGACGACCTCTATGACTATGTGGGTAGTGGTGACAAGGGTACGGCGTTCTCTCCGACGGTACACAAGGCCAAGGGCAGACGGTCGCAGGCTGACAACCCTATTGCTTATATCGGAAGTATGGCGGTGAGCGCCATCGTACAGGGTAATAAGAACAAGGTGAAGCAAAGTTTCATGCGGTTTGTGGAGAACCACCCGACGAACCTTGTGACGGTGAGTGAGATGTGGTACAGAAACTATGGCACCGACGCCGCACCCGACTGGCGCGAGGACGTGCCGAACATTCCTGAGGATGCCACGGCTGACGAGATTGCCGACATCGTGAAGCAGCATGAGGACGACATGAAGCAGTTGGAAGAACAAGGCCTTGCCACCAAGGAGCGCGGCCGGTTGCACTTGGGCGTGCCCGTGAAGCAGGGGCAGGCGTTGGAGCACCATGTAGAGGTAATGGTGAACGGCAAGAAGTATGTGCTGTACATCAACGGTAACCCGAGGGCGGCGCAGGCACTGAACGGTACACGCATGCGTAGGGCGAGCGAGCGCAGCTTTGAGAGCAGCAAGGTAGCCGCCTTTGGCCGTAAGCTGGCTGAGCGGTACACGAGCCTCAGCCCGTCGTTCACGGTGGGCAACGCCTTCCGCGACCTGACTATGGCGGCCATCTCGACGGCCATCAAGGAGAGCCCGGCGTACGCGATACGGTTCAGACTGAATGTGGCACGATTGGGCGGACCGGCAAGGATGTTCACGCTGATGAAGTGGTACAAGAAAGCAGCTGCACAGCAGCTGCCTACAGGACAGATGAGCGAGACGGAGCGGTACTTCTATGAGTTCATGACGCATGGTGCCGAGACGGGATTTACTTCTTTGAAGGAGATAAACGAGTACAAGGACGACATGCAGAAGATGTACAAGAATATGAACCAGAAGGTGTATAACCCGAAACGATTGTTCCGTGGTCTGAGCGAGGGACTGGAGTACACGAACCGGTGCATCGAGGACATGACACGCTTCGCTATCTATATGGCGAGCCGTCAGAGCGGACGGAGCGTGCGTGAGAGCACGAGCGACGCTAAGAACATCACGCTGAACTTCAACCGCAAGGGCAGTGGCGAGATGGGCAATGCCACCTACAGGAACTTGCAGATCTTCGTGAACCCGGCTATTCAGAGCTTACAGAACGTAGCGTCCATGGCCATGGATCATCCGGTGAAGTTCACACTCTTCACGGGAGCCGTGGCCTTGATAGGCGCGGCGCAGGTGTTTGCCACGCAACTGTTGTGGAGCATGTTCGGCGGCGGTGACGGAGACGATGATGACAAGTGGAATGCCGTGGATGAGTACTGGAAGCTACCGAGCTGGCAGAGAAGGAACAATCTTGTGATGTGGATACCTGGAACACGGAAGTTCGCGATGATACCATTGGCTCAGGAGTTCCGTGTGTTCCATGGCTTTGGAGAGACGCTGACTACTACGCTGCAGGGCAAGGGAGACGAGAACGCCGCGCTGGAGCTGATGAGCCAGGTGGGCGACTTACTGCCTCTCGACTTCGCGGGGAACAACGGTAACATGCTCATCAACATGGCCCCGACGGTGACACAGCCGCTATTGCAGGTTGGGTTCAACACTGACTTCACGGGCAGGCCGCTGTACAAGGACAACGACTTCAACAAGTATGAGCCGAGCTTCCAAAAGGCCTACGTGGGTACACCGAGCTGGCTTATCAAGTCGTCGGAGATGATCAACGACCTGACCGGCGGTGACGAGCACAAGCAAGGCTGGTGGGAGCGCACGAAGGTAGGCGGGGAGCTAAACAACCCTGCTGTGGTGGACCACTTGCTGAAAGGCTATTATGGTGGTCTGTACTCCTTCTTGGCTCAGACTGGTGGTACGATGCTGACCGTGGCGAGCGGCAAGCTGCCCGACGTGCAGGAGGTGCCTATTGCGAACCGCATAGTGACCGCCGTGAGGGAGACACAGCAGAACGGGAAAGCGAAGCTGCCCGACTGGTACTATGATCTGAGCGAGGAGAGCAAACGCCATCAGAACGAGTTCAGCGGATATAAGAAGGACTATCTGAAGGGCGACAAGGAAGGCAAGAAGAAACTCGACGAGATCATCAAGAGCAAGGACTTCGTGCACTGGCAGCAGGTGAACGCCTATATCGGGGCTGTGCAACAGATACGGACGGCGATGAGCTATGAACAGGACGAGGAAGAGAAGCAGAAGCTGCAAAAGAACCTGGACGAGGTGCTCGGAGAGCTGGAGAAACTGAGGTAAAGGTAAGAGCCGCTGCACAGCAGCGGCCTACCGAACCCAGCCTTTGATTTTACTCTTAAAGGGAGTGGTACATGATCACAGGCGAGCCGAGACGGATACAAGACCGGATGGTATTGCAGGAAGTAACGAACAGCAAGGTTTGTAACGAGAATAAAAATATAAAGGGTGGGGAGGACGGGAAATGATTATCTTTGCAAAATGATAAGGCAATAGGCAGATGGCGGCAAGGCATACTGAGATAATGCAGGAGGCCAAGAGCACACCGGTTTGAAAGCCAGCATGAATAAAGAGCAAGAATAAAAGAACGAACGATATGGCAAGAAAGACAAGACTTCACTCCAAGAGCAGGGTGATGCCTAAGGAGACGAAAGGGCTGATGCGCACGGAGATGAGTGCCCAGGGCGAACGGCGCGCCCTCGACGTGCTGATGGAGGCACAGCACGCCTGGGACGGCATGGAGCCGTTCAGAAGGGAGCGTGAACGTAACAAACGATACTCTTATGGTGACCAATGGGATGACTATATCACTGTGGACGGTGAGCGGATGCGGGAGGACACGTATATCCGCAAGCAGGGGAACGTGCCGCTAAAGAACAATATCATCCGCAAGCTGGAGCGCACGGTGCTTGGCGTGTTCCGTAATCAGGACAAGGAGCCTACGTGCGTAGCGAGAGACAGAGATGAGCAGAAACAGGGCGAGGTGATGAGCACCGCACTGCAATACAACATGCAGCTGAATCGTATGAACGAGCTCTACGCGCGCGGGTTGGAGGAGTTTATGATCAGCGGTTTCGTGGTTCACCGCAAATGGTTTGGCTGGCGCAACGACAAGCTGGACTGTTGGACGGACAGCGTGCAGCCGAACAACTTCTTCATTGACTCGAACATGCGCGACATGCGCGGTTGGGACTGTACGCTGGTTGGCGAGGTGCACGACGTGGACTGGAACACGCTCTGCGAGCAGTATGCCAAGACTCCGGCAGACGTGAGCCGCCTCAGACAGATATACGCCTACGCTCACGACATGCGCAGCATCGCCGACACGCTGAACTACTTCGGCTACGAGGTGGAGCGAGGCTATGACTTTCTGTACAGCCACGACCCGACGCGATGCCGCGTGATAGAGGTATGGCGCAAGGAGAACAAGGCGCGATACCGTTGTCACGACATGAACACGGGTGAGCTGTTCAAGGTGGACATTGAGGACAAGGAGGAACTTGTGGACAAGGTGAACCGTGAACGATTGGCGCAAGGCCGTGCGGCAGGTATGGCGGACGACGATATACCTCTAATAGAGAGCGAGTGGTTTGTGGACAACTACTGGTACTATTACTACCTGAGCCCATTTGGGGATATTCTCGATGAGGGCGAGACCCCATACAAGCACAAGAGTCATCCCTATGTGTTCAAGGCCTATCCTTTCATTGACGGTGAGGTGCATGGTTTCGTGAGCGACTTCATCGACCAACAACGGTATATCAACCGCCTGATTACGATGTACGACTGGATCATGCGTGCCAGTGCCAAGGGTGTACTCATCTTCCCGGAGGACTGTCTTCCCGAGGGTTTGAATATCAACGACATTGCTGATGAGTGGGCACGGTTCAACGGAGTGATCGTGATCAAGAAGGGAGCTAAGAACCTTCCTCAGCAGGTTGCCAACAATGCGGTGAACATCGGTATCAATGAATTGCTAAATATCCAGCTGAAGCTCATCGAGGACATCTCGGGTGTGAACGGAAGCTTGCAGGGCAAGCCCGGTTACAGCGGCATGAGCGCGGCCTTGTACAGCCAACAGACACAGAACGCCACGACGACGCTGACGGACCTATTGGAGAGCTACTCGGCGTTCATAGAGGATGCGGCTTACAAGGACGTGAAGAATATCCAGCAGTTCTATGACAGCAAGCGTTTGCTGAATGTAGTAGGCCGGTCGGCCAGCCAGATTGTTTACGACCCTGACAAGATCAGCGACGTGGAGTTTGACCTGAGCATCATCGAGAGCACGACGACCCCAGCGTACCGTGCCATGGCCAACGACTTCCTGATGCAGATATGGCAGACGGGCCAGATCACGCTTGAGCAGCTGTTGGAGAACGGTGACTTCCCGTTTGCCGACCAGCTGTTACAGAGCATCAAGAGCCAGCAGGAGCAGATGCAGCAGGGACAGCAGCCTCAGCCATTGCCGCAAGGACTGCAACAGCAGGTGCAGCAGGGAGCCGACATGGAGGCCGTGAACAGGGCACAGCAGATGCTGATGCCGAGGTAGAGACAGAGACAGGAGCCGCTGCAGGGCAGCGGCCTACCGAACAGAGCAGACCGATGTGCAGAGAACGAAACGGGTAGGAACGCAGGAGTACCGAACAGAGCAGAACAATCGTAGAGAGAAAAGCAGTCATGGCGGACGAGGAAGAGGTTGACGAAATACTGAGCGAGGACAAACGGAGAAAGCATACTAATGAATCGCCGTTCAACCCTATTACCGGGGAGGGATCTATCCTTCCCCGGACTCGGATCGTTATCTCTGATTTTCCGATCAAGGTACAATGGGTGCCGGACGGCATGATGGAAGTTCCTCTTGTAAAGGGGCTTGTGAAGGCAGGCAGCGTACAGGAATACTACGAAACGGTACTTAAGGAACAGTGCGAGGAAAGTTTGTCCAGGGACGGGAACGCTGGTATGGAAGGCGAGCTGGAATACGACAAGGATGCCTATGACATGATCGTGGAGGAATTTGTCAGGATAAGGATCCGCTACGACTTTCCTTTTTGGGCAGCGCTGTTGGTGCAGATACACCCCAAGGGTGGTGGCGACTTCGTACACTTTGTACTGAACCGCCCCCAACGAAAACTCGTCACTGAGTATGAGCGACAGCGGCTATTGGGGATGCCGATACGACTCATCCTCTTAAAGGCGCGTCAATGGGGTGGGTCAACGGTGACTCAGATGTACTTTGCCTGGCTACAGCTGGTACATAAGACGGGCTTGAACAGTCTGATAGTATCTCATGTGTTGGTTTCCTCTTATACTATTCTTGACATGTACAAGAATATGCTGGAGAAATACCCGACTGGATTCCTGCATGATATTGGCGCATCGTATGATGCCAATGAGAAGAAATGGCAGGGCGTAGGGCAATCGAACTCTATCCACGAGATACCTCAGCGGAACTGCAAGATCAAGGTTGGTACGGCTGAGAAACCAGACAACGACCGAAGCGGCGACTACAACCTTGTGCACTTGTCGGAGGTAGGTTTGTGGAAACGTACTGAGGGCAAGACCCCGGAAGATCTTATCCAAGGCGCCACATCGGGTATCCCGTTGCTCCCTTACACCATGATCGTGATAGAGAGCACGGCCAAGGGCGTGGGCAACTACTTCCACCAAGAGTACATGGCGGCGAAGGAAGGCAACAGCCAGTTTCATCCGTTTTTTGTTGCCTGGTTTGAGATAGAGCTTTACGAGAAGCCGTTTGCCGATGAGTCTGAGCGCAGGAAGCTGGCTGAGCGGCTATGGGAGAATCGGCAGAACAAGAACGTGATGTCGAACAGAGAAGAACCTGGTGCCTATCTGTGGTGGCTTTGGAAGAAGGGGTGCACGCTGGAGCAAATAAACTGGTATGTCTTCGAACGCAAAAAGTACACCGACCACGGACAGATGGCATCGGAGTACCCCTCGGATGAGATTGAGGCGTTTGTGAACAGCGGTCAGCGCGTCTTCGACCGCTACCAGGTGGATACCTTCCGCCACCGCTGTTGTGCACCTATGTATATCGGTGATGTGTATGGCAAGGGTGATGAAGGTAAGGAAGCCTTTGTGAACCTGCATTTCAAGGAAGACCATCAAGGACTGCTATGGGTGTGGGAGAAGCCTGACATCTCAGACGACGAGATCATTACCGACCGTTATATCACGGCCGTGGACATCGGCGGCCGAAGCAACAAGGCCGACTGGAGCGTGATTGTCGTCTTCGACCGTTTGCCGATGATGGACGGCGGCAATCCAAGGGTTGTGGCCCAGTGGTACGGTCATTGCGACATTGACCTGCTGGCATGGAAGGCGGCTCAGGTAGCCAAGTGGTATGACAACAGCCTGTTGGTAATCGAGAGCAACACGCTGGAGACGCACGACAAGGAACGGCAGGTGGACGGTGACCAGAGCCAGTATGTGCTCAATGCCATCAAGGACGTGTACCCGAACCTTTACGAGCGGAAGAAGAGCGGTGAGAGCGTTGACGACGGCGAGCAGGCGGTGTATGGTTTCCACACGAACGTGAAGACGAAGCCGATGATCATCTCCAACCTTATTAAGATAGTAAGAGACGGGCTGTACACGGAGCGTGACGGACGGTGCCTGGACGAGTATCTCACCTATGAGCGCAAGGACAACGGAGCCTTCGGAGCGGTGATCGGGAAGCACGACGACCTGCTGATGACGCGGGCCATCGGTCTGTGGGTGTGCTATAATGAGATGGACATGCCGGAGATACGTAAGAAGGAGGACATGATACAGAGACGAAGCTACGGTTCGAGCGAGGCGGTGTTCTGAGGAGGGAAGCCGCTGCAAAGCAGCGGTCTACGGAACCCAGCCTCTCGGACACCGCCCAGAAGAACGGAGTACAGAACTAAGGGGAAACTAAGGGTTATGAGCTATATACGCTTGGAGTGTTCTCTTTTGAGGCGGTAGATGGTTTGACGGACAGAGAGCGGCGTCATATAAAACTTAGGAGCCGGGGAGTTAACGGCAAGTACGCAACAATGATATATGCTAAACGTAGGGTTTCCCGATCTGATGTCTTGCACGCGCCGCAATATTTCCCGAAACATCTGCATCTTGAGCGCACTCACCATCTTTGGTTTTTGTCCTCTCATCATTTTTGATATTACAGCCGCTGCTCTCTCCTCAGAAACAAAGAACCGCGAAGCCGGAGAATCAGCGGTTTTCTTAAAAATAGTATTTAGGTTGACGACCCGACACTCGCTGAGGGCTTTTCTGTAAGCCTTCATCAATTGCCTTTCCTTTTCTTCCCTGTAATCAGCAATACATCCGTTAGTCTTCATTGGGTTATTTGGTTATTGGTAAACATGAATACAAAAATAATGAATTAAGAGTAAAAAAATAAAGGATTGGATTAAAAAAATGTTCATACATTTGCGAATGGAAAATAGAAAAAAAACGGAAATATGGCAGCAGGCAATGAGCAACAGCAAGTTATGAACAAACGTGATGCATTGCGCAAGCGTTTGTCAGACCGCTACCCCGACAAAGACTTCAGTGATGATGAGGTCTTGGCCGGTCAGGTGAGTGACGATTACGACCAATACGATAAAGACCTATCGGGTTATAAGGAACGCGAGGAGGGATTCAAAAACATGTTCTTGAGCGATCCGCGTAGTGCGGCTTTTGTGACGGCATGGCGCAAGGGCGAAGATCCGGTGATCGCTTTGATCCGTCAGTTTGGTGATGAGTTCAAGGACGCATTGGACAATCCTGAGCTAACAGACAAGCTGGCGGCGGCTAACAAGGAATATGTGGACCGTGTGGCGGCCAATAAGAAACTCGAGGAGGAATACAACAAGAATATCGACCAGACGCTTGCTGACTTGCAGAAGATCCAGGAAGAGGAGGGGTTGTCGGACAGCGATGTTGACGATGTTATGGAACTGCTTGAAAGCATCAGCCACGATGGCATTGTCGGCAAGTTTACTCCTGAGAGCATCCGTATGGCTATCAAGGCCATCAAGCACGATGATGATGTGGCTGACGCTCAGGAAGAGGGCGAAGTGATGGGTAAGAACGCCAAGATCGAGGAGAAGCTAAAGAAGCGAGCCAAGGGTGACGGCCTGCCCCAGCTGAACGGCAAGAACAACAGCCCGAAAACGGCTGCGAGACCAAAGAGCATCTTTGACATAGCAGCAGGAGCGGAGTAAGCTTTATGGCAGCGGCACAGCCGATAATACCGGACGGCTGGCGCGCAGAGTGGAGGAAGGACAAGATTAATGGCAAGGACGATATGGATACAGTGAAAGTGGTGGAGACGCCTAAACGGACACGTACAAGAAGCTGTTGGCGAGGCGGCAAATGCTGTACTACCAGCAATCTTGCAGACGAAGGCATGATAGAATCAGACATAGGATAGCTAAGGAACGATAGAAAGGATAGCAGTATAAAGCAACGTTGTTCTAACGAACGAGAAATTATTCATAACCAACAAAAAAACGAACGATATGGCAGAAAAAGTAGCAGAGCTCGCAGCAGGCGAGACAGTACAAACCGCGACCGGAGCCCCAACTGTAAGTATGGGCAGCGTGGGCGCAAAGACCCAGGTGGGCGGTCAGCCCACTACTACGTCGGCTACGGCGGCAGCCAGTGGTGGTATCGCACCGGGCAACCTCGTTGAACCCGACATCGACGATCAGATTTATCAGTTTAACTCAGATGACACGCCACTGATGCAGCTCATGCTGAAAGCCAAGCGTGTGGACGTGAAGAGCCCTATTGTAGATCACTACATGCTCGACGAGCCTCGCAGTGAGATACAGACCAACTCAGAGTTTAAAGGAGGCGGCATGCAGGGTATCTTGCCCGTTGAGGACGATGACAAGACACTCCTCAACTCTTATGGCACCTTGCTTGTCCACGGTGTAGACGGCTACACCCCCGATGGTCAGACCAAGACCCCCGGCCAGCCTTTGATGTTGTTTGTTACGGGTACAGACCAGACAACAGAATGTCCCATCGTACGAGCCGTCAATGGTCCTAAGACCAACAAGACAGATGAGTACAGCAAGCTCCCGGAGATTCCGGCCGGCACCAAGATGACCATCATGTCCAACGCTCTGTACGAGACACAGAAGAACGTAGACCCCGACCTGATCATCCCGCAGCCCATGGAGCAGTACCTGCAGAAGCGCGGCATGAATCAGATTGTGAGTGACTACTTCGACGCACAGAAGAAACGCATCCCATTCTCGAAGGCGCTCATTGCCGAGCAGGCCATCAAGAACTTTAAGGTGAAGGGCAACCGCACGTTGTGGGCTGGCCGCAAAGGTAAGTTCAAGGTGAAGACGGAGAAAGCGGGCTTTCAGGACGTCTACTTCACAGAGGGCGTGCGCTGGCAGTTCAAGCGTATCTTGCAGCATACCGGCAAGTGGACCATCGAGAAGATTATTGCCCTTGCCAAGATGTTCTACACGGGCGAGGACGTACCTAAGACGGGTCTGCTCTTGGCTGGCAAGAATCTTTTGGAGGAGTTCCAGTGTATCGACTTCTCTAAGCATCCCGAGGTGAAGGTAGAGGTGAAGACCAACAAACTCGGCTGGACGGTGACCAGCTTCCACACTGTGTTTGGCGACATCGACATCAAGCGCGAGCCTACTTTGGACAAGCTTGGCTGGAGTAACAGCGGTGCTCTCATTGGTGAGGACCGTCTTGTCCACTACCGTATGATCAAGGGCGGCGAGCACTCCTTCAACGACAAGATCGAAGGCGAGGAGGCTACTCGCAGCGGTATCCTGGCCTGGGACGCACTGTGCCTGAAAGGTGCTTGCCATATTTGGATCGATGGCGAGAACGAGGAGAGCGGCAATGGTACGACCAGCTTCACGATGTGGGACAAGGAAACTGCTCCTACAGGTGATGATCTTGTTAGCGGCCGTGTCTACTATCTGCTTGCAGACTGCCCGGGTATCAGCAAGATTGCCCAGAACGGCCAGATGTGGCAGTATACAGCTGGCGCTGATGGAGCCACCGGCACATGGGCAGAATACCGAGGCGAGGTATATGCGTCCGAGAAGTAGCATTAGTTTTTAGTTCTATACATACGACAAGTGGAGGGGGCTACATTGCGGGCGCGTAATGCCCCCTCTTTTTTATTACTCAAACATCATCAACAAGATATGAAAAAGATTACTAAACGCTATGCCGCTCCTGGCATGATGGAATGGCAGGCTCTCATACCCGTAGGTAACGCTCATCTTCATGTTTCATTTTCCGGAGGCTCTGCAACCGGTTACGGAATGAAACCGGCTAGATATACGACATCGGACCCGCTGACGCAAAAGCTTATCGAGCACAGCCGGTTTTTCCAGCAGGGACGCATCGTAATAGACAAGGTGACGGAGGAAGAAGTGGCGGAACCAAAGAACTTCGCTGCTGCAAAGCAGCGGCCTACGGAACCCAGCATCACGGGCACCACCCAGGAGGATGACGCACAGAACGGTCTGCAAGGACAGAAGGACGAGAAGCCGTTAGCGGCGGACGGACAGTCAACGGAACAAACGGAGACGAAGGATTCTGAGGGAAACACTGTCATCAAAGTGGGTAATACTGACGAGGCGCGTGACTACCTTGTGTTCAATTACGGCGGTAAGGTGAGAGAGCTTCGCAGTAAGGACGCTATCAGGCAGATGGCCGCAAGCAAGGGAATTGTGTTTGAGGGTATCTAATAATCAGCATTTGGAGGAATCATTATGGCGACACAAGATCCAATTTCGTACAATGTCGATGACATCGTGCGTGACATACGCATAGCCCTTGACAACAACATGAGTAGCAAAGCTCTGACAGATCTTGGTGATGTGGATACGTTGTCTCTTGATGACATCGTAAAGAGCAAGATATGTCCGGCAGCAAGAATCGTGGAGACGGCAGCGCCCTACCTGTTGTTAGGACGCGGTGAAGCCTTCACGGGCACTATCTACTGGCCTAAGTCGGTGGGCATTGGAAGTGGACACATCCAGCTGCCTGATGATTTTCTCCGCCTCGTGTGCTTCCAGATGAGCGACTGGGACCGTCCGGTGTTCAACGCTATCAGCGAAGACGATCCGGATTATATCCGCCAGAGTTCAAACTATGGGGGCATACGTGGTAATACACACCGTCCTGTCGTGGCTATCGTGCACTGGAGCACAGGATTGGAACTGGAGTTCTATAGCTGCTCGGCAGGCGCGAATGTGTATGTGAAACGGGCAAGGTACATCCCAATACCCGAGATTAAGGCGGGCAAGGTGAACCTCTGTGAGAAGCTCTATGACGCTATCATGCTTAAGGCTGCATCGATGGTGGCACAGACGTATCAAGAAAAGGACCTTGCCACTCTATTGGAGGGCCAATGCAAGGAACTGCTGGCTGTGAACACATAGGGAGAAGCTTTGCCGCTGCACAGCAGCAGCTTACCGAACCCTGCCTTGGAAACGGCGACAGGCATGGGGCGGTGAAAAAGGAAGGATAACGAGGAAAGAGCAACAACGGTATGGAGCAGGAAAGCACGATAGAGGAAAGAACAGGAACGACAGAGCAGGAAAGTCTGGCAAACGAGCAGGAGACAAACGAGCAGGAATCGATTGGCTCTGAGCAGACAGGCGAGGATGAGGCCGAGAGCAGCTTTACTTCGGAGGTGCAGACTTCCGAGGCAGAGAGCACCGTGTCTGAGGGGACGGGGGCTACTGACTCGGAAGGCGGCAAGCGTGAGATTACCTGGGCTGACGATCTGCAGGTGGAGAATGACGCAACCGTCGGTGGAACGCTCCGTGCCCACAAGGAATGCTTGCCCAAGGGTGACCGTCCTATGAAAAACGGGAACGCCATCTATTCTACCGGTGCGGCATACGCTCACACACCTACTCATATTGGTGTGGATGATTCAAGACACGCAGAAGGTAAGGTGGATGTAACCCTTCTGAATGCCGACGGCGAGGCTGTTGGAAGTGCATCAAGTATACCAATTGGTATGACGGATGCTGACAAGGCGATCGTTGCCGAGGAGGGGAAGAAGAGTCGTGCCTACACCGACGACCGGATTGCAGCTCTCGGTACGGTATATATTGGTAAGGGAGACAGTGTGAACTATGCCCAACGAGCCGGCAGTGCGGTTCATGCTGACAGAGCCGCCAATCTTGATTCAGACTCTTCGGACTGGAAAAAGATCATGGAGATGACAGGAGGCAAATACCTCCGTAAGGACCAGGACGATGAGACGCAGTATAAGCTCACGATGAAGGAGGCGGAGGTGAAAGGGGACTCCACAGTAGGCGGCAGCGTGAAGAACAAGACGTTTCGTAAGGGTTACCTTGACGGTTACGGATACGGCATGTATCTTGACGGTGACAAGAGTGTGCTGGAGATAGACAAGTTGCTGGTGAGGATGAAAGCTGTCTTCGCCGAGCTTGAAATCCGCAAACTGAGCTATGTGGGCGGTGATATGGCCCGGACCTTCGCAGGCAGTACGCTGCAAAGGGTTGTGGCTGTGGATGCAGAACGTAAGGAGATAACGGACGGCACGATGACTGCTGACGGATATAAGTGTTATTTCGTGGATGATGACGGAACAACCCGGACACAGAACTGGTGGAAGGTAGGCGACCAGGCGCGTTGCCAGACTTTCAATATCGAGGCGGGCGTTCACAAGGATGTGAGCAACCGCTACTATTGGCGGCTCGTTGTCGCTACGGGTACGGAGGATGTCGTAACGGGGAAGGACGCGGACGGAAAGGATATGACGCGACACATGGGCTACGTGATCCTGAGCAACAGAGCGACTGGATTTTATCTTAAGGCGGACGGCAGCTATCCTACTTTGGGAAGTGACGGCCTGCCAGTGAAGGGGGCAGACGGGAAATATGACGCTCTGTGCTATAATGATCAGCCGATTGTGTTTGTAGGTATGGACGGTGCGAACAACAATGACGTTCCTGGCGTGGGCGATGCTATCGTGCAGCTTGGAAGCCAGTCTGAGGCAGGCCGTTCTTATGCGGTCATGGACTTTCTGACAGAGCAGAAAACAGTTTATTATTACGGTATCAACTCGTATTCGCTGGAAGGGTGTGCTGTAGAGCAGCACTCTCCGCATGGCAGTTTTGTGTACACGAAGTGGTTTGAGCTGCGCGTCGGCGACCCCAAGGAATGGCACCCTCTTGACAATAACAGGGGCGCTTATGATGACGATACGGAATATTACTATTATGACAATGTGAGTTTTGGCGGCTCGCAATGGCTACATACTGGGAAGTCACCTACGAAGGGCGTGAAGCCTGGCGCAGACAGTACGGTATGGACGATCATTACGGCGGGATATGACGACTCCTGTGACCCGGAACTGGTGGTGATGAATGACAGCGACGCTCAGCTCTCATGGGAGGACAGTTGTACGCTGACTTGTAAGGTGATGCAGGGCAGTAGAGACCGGACGTCGGAGGTGACGGAGTGGAGCGTGGCAAGAAAGACAGGAGACAGCAACGCTGATGAGATCTGGGCAGCGAAAGACAAAGTGCGGAACTTCGCGGGCAGTCTTTTGTTGGTGACTGGTATGAAGGAGGACGATCTTGGCAGCGGGACGGAGGCAAAGTTTGTGTTCAAGGCAAAGGGAGGGCAGCTGCAAAGCAGCGGCTTACAGAACGGAGCGAAAGCATTTAGTGTGAAGAAGACGATTGCAGTGAAGAAATAAGGAACATTTATAGCGTACAAACCGATAACGAGATAGGAAGGAACGAGGAACGAGGCATGAGGCTAAGAAACAACACGATAAGAGTGGGTGTGACCCCTTTGACAGGCTCTCTGACCGTGACAGAGGGTAATCCAGGGAGTCCGTTGCAGCAGGTGTATGACGGGAAGGAATACCAGCCTGACCGTACTGTGCAGCCTTGCACAGTGATCCCGACACTGGACTTGAAGGCTCCAGGTAAGGATGGTCTCTACACGGTCAGCAATGATGATATGGGCGACGCTACGCAGATGTCATGGCTGGTAGACGGCGTGGACATCAGCCAGGTGAGAGGATGGAAGGACGCTTACAGTATTTCCGACGGGAAGACAGCCATAGACGGAACGGTGTATACTATCCGCGGCACACTGGTGCTGACCTATAATGTACCCGCAGGGGAGAAACATGCACTGGTCTTTCAGTGCGTGGTTGTAGACAGACGCACGGGCAGACAGGTGACGATGCAGAGTGACGCTGTGTATGTCGGAACCTTCGATAAGGCAGAGGACACTTACAAGCTGGAGATGAGCGGTGGCGTGTCTGTAGCCTACAATCCATGGACGGACGAATATTCGCGCCTGATGTATAAACGTGCACATGGCGAAACGGTACAGGGCAGCACGATGGATGCTGCAAGAGACGGAGAAACGTCGTATGTGAAGACATGGACTTTTGCTATGAGTAAGGGCGCCAAGAAGCTGACTGCCGGAACGGACTATAGTCTTGAATATTTCGTCAATGAGGGCAGCGGGTATCAGCATATTGGAAAGGACATTGATGCGGACTTGACCCCGGTGACAGAATACGACAATGTGAAGATCAGTGTGGACATGCGTATGATGGAGACGTGCCAGTTGCTGTGCCGTGCTTACCATGGCGGCAGGCTGTTGGGTGAGCAGAACTTCGGTACGGTGAGGGTGCATCCCACCTTTACAGCAGATTACATGAACGGAACAGACGTGAACCCGACTGACAAGAAGCGCTACGACCGGCTGATAGTGAAGAGTGGTAATCAGGCCATAGAGCATTTCTCCCGGCTGCTGGAAACGGAATGGCACGTGATGCGCTCTGATGGTGTTAATGTCGTGGTTGGATATGGCGACGACGTGACCTATGACCTGGAAGGCGACGCAGGAATGAACACATCTGTAGAATCGGAGATCGGTGAATATGCGAATGTGGAAGAGAGAGAAAATTATGACATAGCATCTGACAAGGACGGGAACATATGGACAGACAGCGAGGGTAATATTTTGATATTTCACTAAATACGAAGACTATGAAGTACATACTTGCAGACAAGGAAAAATGCGAACGGCAGGGCATGAACCTGAGAGGGACCATCGAGGTAGACGGGAAGGTCGTAGTCGGAGAACGACTGCTGATGGACTGCTCGCCGGGAGTGAGTGGATCGACTCTGGAAGAAAAAACAAAGGCGGTTGATGGCGAGTTGCTGACGCTGGAAGAGGTGAAGGGAAGGATGAGTAAGAAACTGAATAATGGTAGCGGCCGAGCCGCTGCAAACTGAACGGAGCACGCTCTTTTGCGAGGGCAATTGCAAAGCCGTTGCATACAAAACGGCTGACGCAAAGAAGGCGGTACCCATAATAATAGGAACAGAAATAGAACATAGGAAAAAAGGCAAAAGACAGAAGATATATGAGCGAGAAATTTGATTTGGAGGCGATCGCGACCATCAAGAGGTTGCGCAGCGGGCAGACGATCTATCTATCACTGGACACCGACAAAGCGCTGTTCCAGGCAGTTGACACGGACAGCGGCGTTGTCGCGCCGGATTTCACGGTGGTGGCTAACCAGCCGACGATCACCCCGAGTGCCAAGGCGGTATCTGGCGAGACGGTGACACTGAGTGATCATCACTGGAAATGGAACGGTGCACCTCTGACCTTTGACGGTGCCGCTGAGTCAGATGGCTTCAAAGCGATTACAGCAGGAACCGGCAAAGGGCTCTTCAAAATGAACCCGGACACGGGACAGCTAAGGATCATAGGGAACCTGGCACGTAAGGACAACTACTCGAACGATACGCTGACATATACTGGAGACTACGTGATTGCCACGAGCAAGATGACGGGCACGCTGTCGAAAGACATGACGGTGCCTATTCAGAAGTCAGGCGCGAGCTCGTATGTCGGCATGGCGACACCTGCACAGACAGTACTTGACGCTAACACACAAAGCACAACGATCAACACGACACTAATGTACGGTACGATGGTCTTCAATGCGAGTGATTATTCCTGTAAATGGTATAAGGGGAGTCGCAGTAACCCTCTGAACGGTACGGGCACTACGCTGACGGTGGACAGAGACATGGTGGACGGTCAGACGCTGTTTATCTGTGACTTTATTGTCAATAACGGCGTGGTTGCTACGGACGGATGTCAACTGACAGACATGGGTGACGAGATGATGGTGAGATGGCAGACCTCCGGTGATCTTTCGAAGGGACATCCTGTCACTGTGAAATACACGATTGTGAAGACGAAGACACAGGCGGCCGTTAACGTGACCCGTGCAAGCTGGGACTATAAGATCTACAGAATGACCAACTCTGGGCTTAACGACTCAGCTGGCGACTCTGATTTCAAACCAGTTGTGGAACAGTCAGGTTTGAGCGGAGACAGCGGCAACCCCGGAACACTGACAGTGACGGTGAGCACGGACGACACTGAGAAAGGTGGCCTCTGCGAGAGTGATGTGGCAGCGGCCGCACATGTAGAATTCGAGGCTACTCTATAACACAGCAATCATCAATAAATATAAAAAATATGGCAACATCAATAAAGAAAGACCTGGCTACCAGCACACCTGTGGAGACAATGAAGAGCTCTGACAGCGTGATGATCGAACAGGGCGGAGGCATCAGGCGGATCACGTTACAGAAGCTGATGAAGGCTGCTGGCAGCACGAATGCCAACCTGGAGAGTTATGCCTTTTATATGGACGTGAACATACAGTCATCGAAGGGGAGCAACCGCATTGATGTAGGTGGTTCTGACATGATGCGTCAACTGTGGCTGAGCGACTTCAAGGCAGGTCTGATGGATAAGGACGGTCACGTGGCATTGCTCAACGATAATGACTTTCGCTATACGGCAGACGGGGTGAAGGTTCTGGACATTACGCGAGACGCAACGAACAAGACCATTAGCTACAGTATAGCGGCAGGATTTGAGAGCGCGCAGTGGGTCGGAATTGGCCCCGATGCTTGGGAGTATGCTGATCCGAACGTACCCGGAAGAGTGTGGCACTCTCTCCTTCCCATCCCCGGTGGCAGATACATTGGACGTGTAGTAGCCGGAATGTTCAAGATCAACCTCAGCGGTGGAAAAGCATATTCGAAACCCGGCGTAACAACACTGGGAGACGGACAGAACGTTATGAGTTTTTTCAACTATGCACAGGCGTACGGCAAGAGCTGGGGATTGGCTGGGCGAAACAAGTTCGGGAAAATGCTATTGTTTTATATGTTCGCGAAATACGGCTGGCGTGACGCACAGAACTGCTCGACGAGTGACGGAACGAAAGTGTGGGGCGTAGGCCTTGACGGAACAGAGACTACCACAACGAGTGACGGATGGACGAAGTTCCTGAAGCAGCGAGTGATCCTCACAGGAGCGACACTCAACCTAGGTATGAGCGATGGTAACTCAGTTGTTTGGGACGGCGACGGCAATGTATGTCACAGCGTAAAAGTCGGCCCATGGGAAAATCCATGGGGACAGGAATGGGAGGATGACGGTCATGCGTGCTCTGTAGGCAGCACCGTGTATGTGTGGGACGGGCTGTTTATGCCTACCGGCACACCTACCGCAGACACCTTTGCAGGTGTGGCGCATTATACCTTCCAACGTGCGGCAGGCGATTGTGACGGATGGGACGTAAGTATCGACGCAAACGCACAGCGCGTGGTAATGTATCCTGCAAAAGCCAGCGGCATCAGCTATGGCGATCATTACTGGTATAACAATGGTGGGCAGCTGTGGATTGCGGGCGGCAACTCGCTCAACGGTTCGAATTGCGGGCTCGGGTGCTCGACCTCGTACAACGTGTGGTCGAACTCGTACTCGGACATCTCGGCGCGGCTTGAATTTATCGGTAAGCCGGTGGTGGTGAGCACTGCGAGACTGAAAGAATATCTTGCGGCCGCATAGGGTTGCTGAGAGGTTACGCGGCCCCCAAAGGCCGCGCGACCTCGGAAGCAGCGAAAGGGAATTAACAAAAGTTTAACAATGTAATCAAACTCCCCGGCACTCTGTCCGGGGTGGGCAAAAGGAAAGGACAGCTGTGGATTGCGGGCGGCAACTCGAACAACGGTTCGAATTGCGGGCTCGGTTGCTCGAACTCGAACAACGTGTGGTCGAACTCGAACTCGAACATCTCGGCGCGAATTACTACCAAAAAATAAGATGAGGGCACCAGTAGTGCGTCATGCGAACGTGTCCGCCTTTCCCGCGCCCCGGCGGCATACAAAAGAGTCCTACATAATAAGTATGGCGGTGTATGTGACAAGCGGGAACAAAGTATAGTGACTTGCGGGCACATTTCAGTAATGACCCGGTGTTAGTAGGGATTCTCGAAAGCTCAAAGAGGTGTAGCAAGCCTATGCGAAAAGAACAGAGAAAACGGAAATGACAAAAAGAGAAGGATATGTATACGACAAGACCTCCGACTGGGACGTGCTGAAAGAAGCGTCGCACGCGGCTACAAGGCGGAAAAAGAACTACGGCGTGAGGAAGTACTGCGAAGACCCTCTACGGAATCTAGTGGTGCTACAGCACTGCATAGAACGGCACGAAGTGCATACAGGCGATTATACGCAGGAGATGGTGAAGAGTGGGCAGGACAAATGGCGTAGGATCTCAAAGCTGAAATTCTATCCGGATCATATATGGCAGCAGTCGATGGTGATTGCCTCTGACAACCGGATCGACAAATCGCTTATCAACGATACATACGCCTCACGAAAGGGCTATGGACAGATCAAGGCAGCGCTGAGGCTGAAAGAGTGGATCAAGAAAGATCCGGACGGAACACGCTGGTTTGCTCAGTTTGACATTGTGAAGTACTATGACAACATCCCGCACTCCCTGCTTAGACAGCGTCTTGAACATCTTTTCAAGGACAAGGCTTTCGTTGACGCATATATGGAGCCGTTCGAGAAGTATTCGGACACAGGCAAGTCCATTCCTCTCGGCATCCGTCCGTCACAGTCATCTGGTAATCTCGCGCTCTCCCCTCTCGACAGATATGCCAAAGAGACAAGGAAGATCCGTTATTATCTGAGGTATCTTGATGACTTTGTGATCTTCGGCAAGAGCAAGGAAGAGGTGACAAGACACGCACGGAAGCTGGAGCGCAAGGTGAGGAAGCTCGGTTTTGTGTTGCATCCCACGAGGATCGCTCCTCTCAGTGAGGGATTAGATATGCTGGGATGGGTGTATTACGACAAAGATCACCTGATGTACTGGCGGAAGGCTGACAAAGTACGCTACGCACGACGAAGGTCGGGAGTTACTAACAAGCGAAGAATCAAAGAATTGGACGACAGCGCATACGGGATGCTGAAATGGGGCAACCGTGACTGTTGGAAATATTATAGAAAGATGACAGGAATAGACATTACAAAGGCAGGAATGAAGCGGAAGGTGAGGACTGACGCGAACGGGAACGTGTTTATCGAGGCGCCTCAGATCACCGCACGCATGGTGATGGATCAAGAGATCGAGGTCAGACAGATCGTGCGCGGTATTACGACCGCTAAAGGCCCGGACCGTATGGCGTGGCGTATCGGCTTCATGGGAAAGGAATATAAGCTGATCGTGAATGCTGTGCCGATAAAAGATAAAGTTGCTGACTATGAGCGCTATCATATCACGAAATTCAGGACAGTGATGGTAGACAGGGGTGGAAACAAGTATGATCTTGATGAGAACCGGACTCAGATACTCGAGATAGACAGCCGTCCGGTGGAACTGGACAGTTCTGGGAAGGTGATCTATTCGGACACGAAAGGAAAAGTGCCATATTTTGAGGTTGAACAATAAAAACGAGACAGCTATGAACATGGGAAAATTGCAACAGCGGTTTTATGATGAGAAGCCGGCTGTGTATGACAGAGAAAAGAAAACGGCGTATCTGTGTGTGACGGAGGCGGAGCAGAGCGATATGACAGCGGCACAGCCGCTGCAAACGGAACGGCTGTCGCAGGCTGAAACAGAAGACGGCACAAGCGCTGCCACGGCAACCAGGAGGGGCTGGACGGCATATCCTGTAGAGCTGGACGGGCTGATGGATTACGGACACATCAAGAGCCAGCTTGTGGAGGCTGCGTTCGCTCCAAAAGACGAGTTTGGCTTTGCGATGAATGCGATTGGTGTGCTGGTAGGCATCGTGTTGGACGGCAAGAACAAGGAGGAGTATGCAGACGTGATCGCAGAGACGAAAGGGTTTCTTGAGTACAGAGATCTGTGTGCCAAGACAGCAAAGGAAATCATATCTTCTGTCAACGCATAAGATGAAAGGAGGCGCGGAATGGGATACGCATTACAATGTGTCGCTCTGATTAGGCGAGTCCGTACAGGTCTGACGCTTGACGTGAGCCCCGGAGCCATTGTGTGGACCGAACAGGGAGAGGTGAAGGTGGACGATGACGGACAGGCCACCGGCAATCCCACATGGCCGACGCTGACACTATCAGCAAGCGTGAGGGGAGAGACAGATGAAGAAGGCTGGGCTTTTTCCTGGAGCATCATTTCTCCGGCATCTACAGAAGGTGGCTTCACTCTTAGCTCTTCGCAGGGACGGCAGGTGACGATCAGTAATCCGACCAAAAAAAGCACGGACTGGTGGACAACCGGAATGATCAGATGCAGAGCAACGAAGGACGGCAGACCAACGATGGTGAAGGACGTGCCCGTGGCGCTGAACGCCCTGGGAACATGGAAGAGGACGGTCGTGAACGACACAGCTACGGCGGTCTCTTTAAAAAAAGTTACATGGACGGACACAAACGGCAAGACACACACGAGCACGATGCAGTCGGCTATCCAACAATCGAGCGAGAGTATCAGCGAAAAAGTGTCGGGAATGGACAACGGTTTGAAGGCCACTGGTGTCGACATCGAGAACCACAAGATAACTGCTACGACGGATAACTTTGAGGTGTGCAACAACAGCGGAACGCCGACATTCTCGATAGACAAGGACGGCAATATCGTTGGTGCTGGCGATGCGTACTTCAAGGGCACAATTACTGGCTCTGTTATCAGCGGTTCAACCATCACGTCTACGTCGAGCGACGGGAAGAGTACGACGAAGATAGAGGGGGGGAAGCTGACGACAAATGATTTGGAAGCTACGAACGGGAAATTCTCCGGAGAGCTGAGTGGCGTGAGCGGAACTTTTACAGAACTTCGTGCTGTATCAGGCAATTTAAACTCTGTGAGAATACTCTTGGAAGGTGATGCTACTAATGGGGGCAGACTTGCCCTTGTCGGTGATGTCAGCAACTTTGGTAAAACATTCTACGGAGGAGACATCTTTTCTACAGGAGGTGAATTCGGGCATCGTGGGCGCAATATATTGCTTGTCAATAACAACACTTGCACGTTGATTTGGACAGATTTTTGGACAGACCAGACTTCTGCTCCTACGCAGAAATTAATTATGGAAACTGATAACACAACTAACTACTATCAGGTTCCGTTGTTTAATCTTGGCAATATTTATACTTTAGCCAATAAGGCTGTTGACGTAATTGTATTTAATAATTCTACGGGAGACTTGCATTATTCGCTATTCAGCGATTGCATAGGGAAAGGCGTGGATATAATTAATGCAAATGATAAACATCAGCTTTATATTGCATCTAATTCTGGATTTTACAGGTTGAGCGGTGGTGCATGTATGAGAGGTGTGTATATTGGCACTCAAAATATATATCCTTCCGTATCATATCTCGGAGCAGGATGGTTTTTCTTTGGCTATAACGACATGAATTGGTAACGTGACGGTTGAAGTGCGAAAGGGACGACTGGAAGGTGACAGATTCCCCGCCGATTAAAACATTAAAAATAATACAAAAATACAAAGAATGATGGAAATCACACAACAACAATTATTAGCAATAATGCCCAACGCAAAAACACGGGCGGACGTGTTTCTGCCGTACCTGAACCGCTATATGGCGAGATACGGAATCAATACTCGTATGCGGGCCTGTCATTTCTTAGCTCAAATCGCGCACGAATCGGGTGAGCTGCGGTATACACGTGAGCTGGCAAGCGGGAAGGCATATGAGGGCCGGAAAGATCTTGGGAACGTTAGGCCTGGAGACGGCGTGCGCTATAAGGGCAGAGGACTGATACAGATCACGGGAAGAGCCAATTACCGTGAGATCAGCAAGGCAACCGGTATTGACTTCGAGAGTCACCCGGAATGGCTGGAGCTGCCTCAGTGGGCAACCATGTCGGCATGTTGGTGGTGGCAGAAACGTGGGCTCAATGAGATGGCAGACCGTGATGAGCTGACTGCGATTACGCAACGTATCAACGGGGGTAAGAACGGTCTACAAGACAGATTGAGATACTTGGGAAGAGCGAAGAGGGCGATTAAGTAGAGACTAACAATCATTTATAATTCATCAATTAAACAAGAAAGGAAAGCAAGAAATGACGAAGGAAGTTTTGTGTATCAGCTACATGCTAGATGGTGACTACCACAAAGTAGGGATCTGGCTGTTGGCTATTGCTATCATGGCAATCTTTGTGATGGTGGCATCGGTGATAGACCTTTACTGGGGTATCCGTGCGAGCAAGAAGATCGGGAAGTTCAAGACGACGAGCTATGGCCTGCGGCAGACGGCAGGGAAGGACAAGGTGTATCTGACGCTGTATTTTTTCGCAGCGATGATCGACGCATGCCTGAGTTTCTTTGTGGCACTGCCTATAGCGTCGGTGCTGATGTGTGTTGCTGAAATCATCATAGAAGGAGTGTCGGTGCATGAAAAAATGAAGATGCTGCGATCGACGGACGTTGATCCTCTGTATGTTGCCAAGGCGATCGCGAACACGTATGGTGTGCACGATGCACAGAAGATTCAAGAGATATTAGATACTGTAGGAGAAAAGATAACAACTAATAAAGAAGAGATATGAAGAAGTTGATGAGCGGGAATGGCTATTTGATCATTGCGCTGTTGGTGTCGCTGTTGCTGATGTGCGCCGGGTGCTCAACGACGAAGTATGTGCCTGTAGAGAAAGTGCGTACGGAGTATAGGGACCGGTTGGTAGCAGTGCACGATACGGTTAGGGACAGCGTGCGGGCGGAGAACTTCATCTATCAGAAGGACAGCATGGGGATGAGCATGAGAGGTGATACTGTCTTTGTGGACCGCTGGCATACGCTGAGAATGATCTACTATGAAAAGTCGAAGAGCGAGAATGCCTTGAGCCGTGCGGACTCATCCAGCGCGGCAAGAGTTGACAGCGTAGAGGTGCCTGTGGCGGTGGAGCGGAAGCTGAGCAAATGGGAGAAGACTAATCAGAAGATATTTGATGTGTTTGCGATCATAGGCATGATAGCGACGGCATCAGCCGCGGGGCTCTTTGGATGGATAGTGTATGAGCGAGCGAGGGGGAAGCTATAAGGGCGAACGCGGTTGAGGCAGTGGCAGAGCCACTGCTTACAGAACGGAGCACGTTTTTGGGAAGGGCAGCGGCGGAACCGCTGCAAACCGGACGGCTGGCGCACGGAAGAAGAAAAGAAAACGTGCGTAAAAAAATAACGGACTGAATTGAAACGGAATGGTTATCTTTGCGGCAAGAAAATAAAGCAAGGAAAATAAAGCAGGGACGCCAAAGTAGCAAAATGACAACATGACGGCATGACAGAAATTACGATAACCATTAATAAAACGGACGTATACGACGAGGTGAGCAAGACCACGGAGTATGAAGGCAGCAAGGCCAAGGACGACCAGGAGGCCTACGAGCGTGTGTCGGTGACAGAAGAGGACCAGCTTATGCTGGAACGCTTCTGGCTGGAAGCCTGCAACATGATAACGGGGCTGCTTAAACCGTTTATCAAGACGGTATCGTCTCAGGACAGCGTGAAAAGCGTGGATACGAAGAAAAACTACGTGGCAACGTTGGAGATGAGCAGCTCATGGGACTCGACGCTGAAAGACAGCTTGCAGGCTGACGTGTTCAGCTATTTCGTGACGAGCCTCCTGGCGAAGTGGAGCCGCATGGCCAACAAAGAGGACGCTGATGTACTTACAGCTGAGGCTAATGGTTTCGTAGAATCGATCAAGTCGAAAGTGTGGTACCGGAAACGCCCGATGCGCGAGAAACCCCAAATATAGTAACCAACAAACGACGATATATATATGGCAAAGAAGACAGTAACGATCACGTTAGCTATCAGTGAACTTCTATATGACGTGAGAAACAAAGCTTTCCTGACAGGCCGCAGCCGTCAGACAGGCAATAACCATGAGCAAGTGGCACACATGCAGGCCAGCGACGACGACGACGATCAGAACCAGATACTCCGCTCGATCGGCAATGCTTTTGGCACGCTGAAAACCAAGCTTTCAGAGTATATCGAAGAAAAAGGCACGTCGGCAAACAATGTGCAGATCGAGTCTACGAAGAATCTCACAGTGACACTACAGATGCCGAGCAACTACAACGAGAGCACAGCTCAGACCATAGCAGATGACATGCACAAGTATATTGTGTACACAGCCGTTGGTGACTGGTTTGCCATCACCAACAAAGACGACGCAAAAGACTATATCGAAGCAGCATCTGTCGCTGTTGATGAGTTGCGCGAGGCGCTCAACAAACGTGTGCGTCCGGTTCGCACAGATCCAGCGTTGTCGTAATTATACCGTACAAGGATGAGCTGGCGTTTACTGAATGATATAGGCAGCGTTGTGGCACGCGATGACAGTCTTGTGCCGGGCACGAGCACCAAGAAAAACACTTGTGTGTGCGTGCTGATCTTCAAGCGCGAAGAGCTGCTGTATGATATTGCCAACATGGCTTATGTGGAGGGCGACATCACACAGGCTCAGGATCCTCACGAGCGACACCAGATACAAGATGTCGTGGAGGACGGAAACATCGACCGCGTGCTGCGAAAGATCGAGTTGGCCGTAGATGCCTGCACGGAGGCCCTCTATCCCTATACGAAGGTAGAGATAGACCCGGAGGAGAGCCACGAGGACACGTTGGAGGCTGATGGAGACTACCACATAGGCCTGTCTCTGCCAACAGACTTCTCGAAGACGACGATCAACTACTTAGAGAAGCTGATCCACGAGTATATCGTATGCTATGTGCTTGCAGACTGGATGAGCATTACGAACATCCGGAACACTCAGAGCGCCGTGAACTGGAGCGCTAAGTTGGAGGAGACGAAAGACGAGATGCAGCGAGCACTGTTCACCCGATACCGTAGGATCAGACGAACATCAAGTCCATTTTGAAATGTGATCATATATAATTAGGTAATAGGTTGTAAGATGCTTATAGTTAGGTAAAATGGTAGATTGATTCAGGATATGAGAACATTAGGTTTTTTAACGGCCCGGCGTTGTGAAACGCCGGGCCGTTTTTTTATGCGTGCCTATCTTGGTCTGTCTGTCATCCTTGGTGTGAACTGGACGGAGCATCCTGAGAGATTCTCGGTTGCCTGCAGATCACAGACAAGTGCGAGACGGAAGTATTTGTACGGTGACCCGCTGAACCCACGCAGATACTCATCGACGGAACTCCACACGAGGAACCAATTGAAGCCATCGCGTGAACCGTAGAGAGCCTGCTTGACATGGCCATGCCGGAATAATCCCCTCTGAATGATCGTGTTCACTGTCTTCAAATCGAATGGCAGATCGAGTTTGAAAGGGCGTGTAACCACTACGCTCTTTACGCTGTCTTCCGACTTGGTATCAGGCGCAGAAAAGCTGACCAGATTGCCGTTGTCCAGCTGTGCCAGGGCATTGGGGTAGTCGTTGACAGGACGATAAGCCGAGAAGAGCATCATCGTCCATGATTTGTCCTTCATGGAAAATATATAAGAGTAGGCATAGTTGGGATTGAACACAATGATACGCTGATGGATATAGTCATAAGACATGCGGCAACCGGCAGCGTACTGGAGGAAAGGCGCGAATGTAAGCTTGCTTTTGTCCACTCCTTCCTTTTCCAATAATTTTTCGAGACCTGGCAGCATAGTCGGATCAAAGACCACCTTACTGTCGATGGAATCAGAGATACACTTCGTCTCAGATCCTTCAATAACCATAATGCCCCTTGCCGTGACAAAGAGTACGGCCGTGTCGATCTGTAGGATGCTCTCGACGGATAGACACACATCGCGCGTGATCGGCTGTGCTGGTTTGAAGAATCCATCATTCTCCACCTTCATGGCCCATACACCATCCGTTGAGAAGCAATAGAGCGGGAAGGCGCCGAACTGTCCCATAGAGAGAGCACGCGCAGCAGAAGAGATTGCCATGATCACGCCAGTACCCACCGTCTTGATACCCGCTACAGGAAAATAGAATGCGTTGTTGACCTGTGAAGTGTAGAGTTTACTGAGTTGAAGTACGACACAATCATCTGATTCGCCCGGTGCAGAAGAAACAGTGGTAGAAGGCGTGGCAAGCCCTTTGAAATAATATGCGCCATTGAGTGATGGATGACCGGATAGCGGGTATTCAATGTAAGAGCCGTCAGAATGTACAACCGCTTTGTAAGCATTGGCGTTTGGGTAGTAGAAATAGAAGATGTCTCCATAGGTCGTCGTTGTGGCTTTGGTATGCACGACAAGATCTCTTCCATCCTGCTTGATATAGACCCACACATCTGAAAGGACATGGCCAGAACTCATATACATGCTCATCGTGTCCGGGCGGAATCCCTGGAAGAGCTTCTTTGAGATCCCCGTGAGGTTAAGTCTCGAGTTATAGGTGAAGGAGTACTTCGGCATGAGCAGATCGTGGGAGTCGTAATCGTCCTTTAACGTCTCACGGTTGACGAGGCTCTGCAGATAGTCGCTCTTGACATCTACCTTGGTCAATATTGTGGACAGCTCATCAATCTTGATGCTTTTCAGGAAGAAGAAGCTGGAAGCCTCCTCGATCTCGGACTCTACAGCATCAGCTGATTTGGCTGGCAGCGGAGTGATGAATCCAATCCGAACGCCCTTGTCGGCGTTTTTCTCATATACCAGGTTTTTTGCTCTCGTGGCAGCATTGGTAATGCCATACCCGCCCCCAGATCCTCCAGTGGAAATAGGCGTGATGTCCTTGCCGTAGACAGAGCAGTTGATCGAAGAGATATAGTCGTTCTTAGTGATCTTTCCGTTGATGTCGTAGGTGTAGACCGGTTTTGTAATGAAGATGTCCACGGAGGCCACAATATCCTTCCAGTTCTTAATTTCGTCGATGGCAGCAGAATCCACAACACGATATACGAGATCAAAGACGGGCGCAAGAAGTATGAGTTCCCACCCCTTGAAATAGTTATTATCGTTCCAGTTCCAGTTTGTGACGACCGGAATCGGAGAGCAGCCTGTCACGCATGGCATGAGGACCGGTGCAGAGAGCATGGTACAGGAGCCGTCATAGAGGCGGAGCGCATAACGCACCAGGAACGGATACATGAAACGTCCCTTATTAGTAGCATTGTCAGCAATGAACTTATTTGCCTTGCCCATGACCCTATTTGACACGGCCTCGGAGTTGGGAACGCCTCCCAGGGTATCACCATCATAGAACGGTACTACGAAGGCATCTTTGGTTTGATCGTCGGCGTATTTCATGCTAAGCCGCTTGCCACCGACCTCTGCGTTGAACTTATCGCTTTGCTTCCATTCCCATTGCAGAGAGAAGGCGATGGGTACTTCCGGGATATGATTGCCAAGGAAGAGATAAAAGTTCTTTTCCGGCTTGAATAAAAAGTAATACATGCCCTCAGTTGTCAGCACAACGAGTGTGTTGCCAACAGCATTGACACTGTGGACTGTGGTTCCTGAACCAAAAGACTTGATCATCGCTACAGTCTTTGTGTCGTTGGCATCGATCCAGCGGAGTGTCACGCCATTAAGGACAATATAGTGTTTGTAGAGTGTGGTATGATGCACAAACACGACCCTGTCACCCTGTGAGAGTTCCAGGATCGTGCTAGGCTTGAAGGCCGGGCCTAATGTGCCGTACTCGTGTACGAGATCTGTAGCTATTGAAAGATCCCCGTCGGGGCATGTTTGATCTGACGGATTGGCGGTGTATCCGCCGTAAAGGATTTCTTTTCTCATGATATTTAGCGATTATGGAATGAAGAAAGAGAATTGGCAGCGGCACAGCCGCCGCAAACTTGACGGCTGGCGCACTGGAATCCCTTTGATGTGATTAGTTGTAGAGGGCTGATCCATACGATCGGGGCTCATGTTGTACTGTGATACATTTTGATAATTGTTTTCATGCTGTTATTGTGTTAATCGTTAAATGGTGAGACTTTGTCCCACTTGGTACGTATGTAGAATGTTATCGGTGACATAAGAAAGTTCAAGAAGAAAAACGTGAATTTGATTTCAATCATCTGCAAGTGCTCTTTGCCATCGATAACTATTCCGCCCATCGGGAATATCTGTACTCGTAGAGCAGGGATGAAGAACCAACAGTATGGATACTTCTTGATTCTCTTATCAAAAGCAATCTCTAAGTATGCCTTTGGGCCACTGCTAATGTGACAACCGCCGAAGTTGATCTTTATTAGTTTCATAGTTGTTATTTTTTAGTCCTCATCCATCGGGAAGAGCCATACCGTCACCATGAACGAAATGGATCCAATGGCAATGAGGATGATGGGTATGATGTTGTCTGTCACTCTGCTTTCAGAATGTTTAATTAATACGTTTTCCAAATTTGATGATGAATACTTCTTTTTCTTTTGGGGCTCCCCATTCCGGATTTCCTATTCCGGTGTTGATGCTTTGAACCTCAAAGGTCATTGTCGTGGAACTATAGCCACGATGGAATGTAACGAACTTGATGTTACCTCCTAACCTTCGCCTCCACGTACTGATGGCGCGATATTCCTCTGTCTTCTTACCACTGTCGATCATGTCGTACCACTTATGGCGCAGCACTAGATGGACGGTGTCACTTTTGGTTTTCATCTGTACTTATTTAGTTGTTGTGTATATGCGTTTTGTTTCTTTCTCGGAGAGTTGAATGTAGGATTTCCAGTTGATAGCATAGATGCGATATGAAGTTCTTCCGTCATTGACTCCGACGATAGTGACGTTGGGGTAGTGCTTAGAAGGGTCGCTACGCAGGTAGAGTCCTCCACGAAGCATCTCTTCAAAATGCGGGCAGACAACATCGTCAGGCATGACTTTATGATCGGCGTAGTCTATCCCGTCACCGATCCAACCATTTTTGAAGCAGTACCCATCGATACACTTGCGGCACATCAAACAGTCTCCCTGAGGCTGGTTCTTGGCGAGTTTGATGCTGAGCAACTCATCGTATGCTATCATCCGATGGCATTCATAGAGGAAAGGATAAACAGAGCCTTTCTCAGTGAGCTCGTATTTACAGAAGATACCGGTAACGGTGTACTCGTGGCCCAACTGATAATCGGGTTTGCGGCGGTACTTCTCAACGAGACGGTTTCGTGTGCTCTGTGTGACACGGAGCCGCAGGACAACACGCTGGTATTTTTTCAAGTGCAGAGGCTCGTGCTCCTGGATATACAGTTGGCGCAAGGCAAGCTTTCTACCCATGATAGCTCTTTCATAGTCTGAGAGAGCCCGTATCTTGGCTATGTATTCGTCGTAGGTCATAATTATGGCTTATCAGTGTTATCAAATAAGTTATAGGAAGTTGAAGATTTGTATTCAACTTTAATAGCCCAATAGCTATGCGTTCCCATGTCATCTGTACGGAAACTCACTTTCATTCCCCTTTTACATGTCCAGATACCAATAGGCCGATTACTTTGCAAAGCAATAACGTCGCCAGTAATGGTTGTTATCTCTACGAAACGAATTAATTTGTTACTCATAAGTGTATAGAATTGGTTAGAAATTCTCGATGATGTCTTTTATCTTTTTAGCTATGATCTTTTCTATTCTTCTTCAAAGTACGGCTTACCACAGAACGGGCAATAGCGCGGTACTAACATGATTTTGCTCAGTCCTTTTCGATACGTACCATTCTTATTCTGCTTGTGATAGTGTGCCCACAGATTAACTGTAAACACACCATCGGCATGAAGCTGCGTATCAACCTCCACGCTATCATTAAATTCTTTGCGCAACTCCTGTTGGAGCTGCTTGATACAATCACATGCCATAATACTTATATCTATATGTTGCCTAATGCTTTTCTCTCGACTTCGCCTTGAAATTATATATCGGCTTGATGATTTTCTTGACTTCTACCGTAGGCTCAATACAGTCGATAATCTCCTGCATGGGTTTGTAAACCATAGGACTCTCATCAATGGTTTCCTCACAGACAGATGGAGAATATATACCACGCATCTCGCTACGGTACTCTTCCAAGTCCAACGTATCAAAGGCTTGCTTACGGCTCATCAGCCGCCCGGCACCGTGAGGCGCAGAGAACAACCAATCAGGATTACCCTTGCCAACGCATATCAGTGAACCATCACGCATGTTCATCGGGATGATCAGCCGCTCACCTTCCTCGGCAGAGCAAGCGCCCTTGCGGACAATCATCTTCTTGGTGTCGATATAGTTATGCACCGACGTAAACATATCCACAGGCTGCCAATCCATATTACGACAGATGACGATAGCTATTTCCAAGCGGTTATCCCAGGCATATTCTTGTGCCATTTTCATGTCGCAGATGTAACCATCAAACAATAAATCAGAGACATAGGCTAAATCTTCGTCGAAAGTTAGCTTGGGGAGTTTCCGCAGTTCCTGCTGAATGAGCTTCTCCTTGTGCTTAGCTTTCAGTCGGGCGATCAGTTCATTCCGTGAGTCTTTCTTATGTTTCTCCTCTTTGATAGCAATGTCCTGCCATTTCTCACAGACCTTGACACCGAAGTTACGGCTACCCGAATGGATAACGAGGTACTTGTTATCATCGTCGTCCTTATCCACCTCGATGAAGTGGTTGCCACCGCCGAGCGTACCGATAGACCGACCGATGTAATCTCTTTCCTCTGATTTGGCAATTGAGAGTCTGGTTCTTTCAAACCACGCACGCCCCTTGATGCCCATATCGTTGTTGACGTTAAAGCCACAAGGAATTTTCTCGTTGATGGTTCGGTCTAACTTATCCAAGTCAATATCTATTTTCCCAAGATAGACCACCAACATACCACAGCCGATGTCAACACCCACCGTGTTAGGCACGACCTTATCATGTATCGAAATGCAGGTGCCGATGGTGCAGCCCTTACCTGCATGAACATCGGGCATAATCCGTATCATGCGATTCTTATACGCCTCGCAATTCGCCATTCGGCTGATTTGCTTTCTTGCCTGTTCTTCACAGGTCTTAGCGAATATCTTTACACGCTCCATAGTGAAATTATTTTCTAAGTTTTAACCCCCGTCATGCCGATAGGACAGCAACTGAATGGTTACTGAATATCCGAGAGATCAATGTCCTCCAGTTTGGCTCTGCGCTCCAGCACACGGAGATACAGTTCCATACTGGTCACTTGCTCGCCATAGAGATCACGTGGGCAAGTAGGAACGAAGCTGAGCTTCTTGTCGTCCCATGCGTCGAGCATCTTTTTCAGACCATCAAAGCGGTTTTTAAGCTGTATGTACTCGGCTTTGAAACGCTCTTTGTAGTCGGGAGAAACCATACTCTCGCAAGTCTTAGCAAGCACCTCGTTCTTAACAACGAAATTGTGCTTCTCAAACACGTCTTTCGGGCACCACGACTTGTAGCCGTCCTCATAGGTGACTTCATAACCGTCACCTATGTTGTTGTTCACTCTGTAGCCCTTCTCATTGGCTACCTCTGCTGTCATTGGGGCAGCGTCCACAAATTTAATTCCTATGTACTTCATATTTTATATATGTTAGAGTTATTAATCTCCTACTTCCACAGCCTTGCCGTTTAATTTCATGAATATTACAAGTCGCCGTACTCGAACTCAGCGAGTGTCGGCCATTTCTTTTTGCGTTTCTTGCGTTTCTTCTCACCATCTACCGACCACTTGCGGCGTGAGAGATATTGGTTACACCCCCCCCCAAGGGAGGTTATCTAAGTCTACTCCGTGGTAAACGCTTTTTTCACATTGACAAGTCCCAGAACAAGATACGCACGAAGAGCAAACGAAATAATCACCTGTTGTATGTAACATAGCCGATCCTCCCTGATTAGTGCCAGGACATGAAGTTGTACATGTCGCGAACGGTGTTTACAGCCTCGTCGACGGTTAGAGGTATGCGTGTGCGCGCAAAGTTGGCAAGGATCTCAGCAAGGACATTGCAGCGCTGAGGATCCTCCATGTATGTCAGATCATCGGCAGGACTCATATCATCGGCAGCGCACTCCGGATGATTGACTTCATAGGCATCGTCAACCGAATCGTCAGAAGCGAATGAGATGTTTTCATCGATGAACTGTTGCTTATCTGAGTAGGAAAGATCATCGAACATTGTCTGTAGTGTTTCTTTTGAAAAGCTCATAGTTAATCAAATAATGAAAGTTGAACGTATTGTGGTTTCTTATTCTTTGAAGGAGAAGGCAGTGGAACAGCCGAAGTACACTGATCGGTTGACTGGAGCGAAGGCTGGGAGACAGACTGGCTTGGAGACTGCATGGAAGGCGAAGTGGAGGTATGAGCAGCGACCTTGTTGGCATATGCTCTTGCATCCCGGATGAAGAGCGCCATGTAGTCGTCGAGGAAGTCTGTCTGCAGGCAGTTGCGCTCTAAGTCCCAATGTTGCTTCAAGAACGTGCGGCGATCTATATGGTCTGTTCTTTCTGCGCAGTTTTTCTGGGCTTTTCCAGTCTGTTGGTCGGAGACCTGAGCGCACCATCGCTCGTGAACCCATCCCGTAGTGGTTGGCGATTCACGGATCTGATAGCAATTGTGCATGGCACCGCTTGTGCAGTGCTTGATGACTGGGAAAACGCCATCGAATGTTCCTATGTGGACGTGTATATATTGTTGTGCCATAGTTTTTACTTTTTAAAAGGGTACCGATCCTCACGGACAGGCACCTGTAAAATGAAATTCTAATTTGAAAAGAGTTCTCATTGCAATTTCTTTATATTGTCTAATTTAGAATAGATATAGGCGCGACCCTCACGGGCAGCGCGAATTAAGGTTGAAAAAAAATAGATACCACTGTACCATGAAAAACATTATCAAATATTATGAAACAGTTTAAACGTTATGAATTATCGTGTTTTTGCTTTGTCAGCGAAGCGAGGAACGAGTTGGAGGTGCTCTTCTTATATTGATCGAAAGAGACATGGTTTTTCCGATCCTCGGCGTCCTTGCGCTCCCGCTGCTGTGTCTCGGCCTCTCGTTGCCGGGCTATGTCAATATCTTTTTTTGTGGGTTTGACGGGTGCTCCAGGCGTATCTTTTTTCGGTCTGTCATTGGCGGCCCACCGTTCAAGCCTGTATGGCAAGTCCCAAGTAGATTGCAACTCAAATCGCATTTTTTTCTTAGAGGTATCCGGTTCGCTCCAGTAGTCGTAGAACTGGCGTATGGTTTCCTTTCCATATTTCGCGATGAACGGAATGAGTACGTTGCAGAAGTTAGACTTTCGCTGTTCGATAGTAAGCGCCGCAATGCCATCGTCCCTTCCTGTCTTTCCGCTCATGCGGTAGGCCTGCACGATGATCCAGTTATTGATATGCTGCTTAGCCTCTTTAACATTCCTGTGCATTGCCGTGCCCCGGCAACGCTGGTCGATAAAGAACTCATTTGTTTTCTCGATGAGCTGCTGCGGAGTGTATTTGAACCGAAGACACATATACTGTTGCCATGCCACATCTTCGAGTAGTTTTTTGTGTATGCCGTCCTCGTGCTTCTCCTCTGGCGTCATGTTCTTTGTATCCTTCGGCTGTTCCGAGGCAACCGCCTCCTGCTCAGTCTGAGGCGTGGGTTGTTCCTCGTCTTGAGGCAGAGGGTCCGGTTGCTGTGTTTCTTCATCAGTTCGTGACTGATAGGGTGTCTGCTGATATTTCTCGTAGTTGAGTATGGTGATGAGTGTACAGTTGTGCGAAGAGTCCACCGTGATCTCATTGGTGCGCTTGAGACGGTTGAGGCATGTACGGAGGCTCTGTTTTGAGAGTCCTGTAGCTGCCATGATACGTGCCTGCGTGGTTCGCACCTGCCCCCTTTTGATCTCCATGGAGCGGTAGGTATCATCAACCGTGCTTGCCTTGATGAAGAGGTAGACAAAGAGCTGCACCATCTTTGGAGAGTCGAACCACTCCCACTCGGTGAACTTGTCGTAAAGCTTAACCCATCTTTCCATACTGAACTGCGATGAAATATGATTAGAAATTTAACTTGCTGAAATAGTTGTTGACTGTCTCGATGAACTCATCAAGAGAACGGATGATGACATACTTGCCACCGACGCGCTCTATTTGTTTCTGATATTCTTTTTGATGCTCAGACTGCCGCCCTTTTGGTGACTTTAGCTCCATGGCGAGGAAGGGGCACTCGCGGTTGGGATAAAGGAGGATGAAGTCGGGGAATCCCGGTCTCACTCCCATTGCCTTGCGCTTGGCTCCGTCGCGATCGTGCCCGAGCAAGTATCCCTCGTTGGGGCTGTGATGCAGGAGCAGACGGTCGTCGGGGTACTGGCAATCGAACCAATACTTGCAGGCTATCTGCAGTCGGTCCTCAACGTAGTTGGCCTTACGCCGTACCGGTGGCGTGTTGGCCAACACGCGAAGTTTTTGAAGATTGATATTGCTATTTTGCATTGTTATTATGCTTAATGTTCGAAGACATCCATGATCTTTGTTTCCGTGACGGTGACCACCACATAGTCGATCATCGTCCCGCCCATGATCTCGGATATGGACTGCTTTGCCTTGTCGAAGCTTCCTGCCTGAATGAGGTAGACGACGTTGGATCGTTTTTCTTTTTCTGTCTTTTCATCGAGCGTGATAAATTGCAACTTGGCTTTGTACCACTTGTCATCCCCGGTTTTATCGGAGAAGAAGACCTCGCGGAAGTTGGCTCTTTTCATGGATCTGACAGAACAAACGCCTGACACGTAGGGACTCATCTCCTCGGTGATCTTTTTCTCTCCCTCAGAGAAAGAGAGTGCATCTACGACATACTGCTCTGTGACGGGCTTTTTCGCGCCATCTTCTTGCACTTTGTCGTAGCGGAAGGCTACTTCGAACCATTGTGACGTACGACTTCTCATGGCTTCTTGATTTTAGCGATTTTTTCTTTGAGTTCCTTGCAGGGTTTGAAAGTCAATGCCGTGTGAGCCGGAATGATGATAGGCTGACGGTTTTTGATGTCGCGTCCGGCCTTTGCCTTGCGCTTAGCAGTTCCAAACGTACCGAACCCGCGGATATATACTTGTTTTCCGGATAACAGCGTGTCGGAAAGTGCATCGATAAACGCATCAACTGAGCTGACGGACTCTTTGACTGTCCGGTTGGTTTTGTTGGCCATGATCTTAGCCAGATCTTTCTTTGTCATAGTTGTGAGATTATAATGTTGAACGTTGCAAAGATAAAGGCTTCTGCCTGAACCAATGCGTTATTTATTTATTCTTGCCGCCAGTCTTTTTTCAGAAAGGCGTCGTATTGAGAGGCACCTGCAAGCCCGGGCGCGCGGCTAGCACATTCTTGTCCGTGGCTTGCTGTATGCCACGGACAAAGTCGGACTCATGACTGTTGTCGGGGGAGAGGTGCACGAGAATGATGTTGTTGACCCGTGAGAGGTCGTTGGCCATGAGCGTCTCCAGACAGGTGTCGTAGGACATGTGGGACTTGACTGTGCGCTCGTAGCGTTTGTGGTCGATATGCCCAAGCTGAGCATTGTGCCGAAGAATGGGGAGAGAATAGTTGCACTCGATGAGGATGTTGTTCAATCCAGGGAACCGGTAGCGGAGATAGTAGGTGTCTGTGGCAAAGAGCACCGTTCCGCACTCGGGATGTCGGATCAGATAGCCGTAGGGCTGTGCCGCGTCGTGCTGCACGGGAAACGGTATGATGTCGAAGTCACCGAGAGAGAAGCTCTTCATGGGATCCACGGCGCGCACGGCAGGCAGACCCTGCAGACCGGTCGCCTCGATGGTGCCTGGGCTCGCACAAAGCGGAATGTAGGCCCGGGCGATGTCAGCGGCATAACGGGCGTGGTCGCCATGCTCATGGGTGACGATGCAGCCAACGACGTGGCTGAGGTCGAAGGAGAGGGCCTGCTTGACGCGGTCGAACCTGATGCCTGCTTCGAGGGAAAGGACCTCCCCGGTCTTCTCAGACCGGAGGAGGTAACCATTACCACTTGAAGAAGAGCCTAACACTCTTAGAATCATATTGCGTGAAATGAAGAAATAAACACGATTAATAATCGGGGCCGTCGGCGGCAGCGTCCTTGATTTCCCCGGTCTCGGGATCGACACCGGCGGGAGCCTGGGCTTTTGCAGCGGCAGAGTCGCTGCCTACGGAACCCAGCGGACGAGACTGCTGATCTTTGGCTTTAGCAGAGGGAGCGGGCTGCGCGTCGAAGGAGACCTCCTCCTTGTTTGCGAACTGAGCCTTCTCGGTATCCACCTCTTCTGCCGCATCCGTGATGTCGATGATGTCCTGCGTCTCCTCGACGGTACGCATGCCCATGGACAACTCCGGCGCGTAGGCCGAAGTCCAGAAGGAAGCGGCACGATACATGAGCATCTGACGCGGCATTGTGCGCCACTTGGAACCGTTCTTGGTGTACCAGCCCTCATCCACGGCCATACGCATGGAGATAGGAGAGCTCTCTAACACGTCCTTGCTACCCTTGGCCGTTGTATAGGCGACACATTCGAGGTTAGGGACATTGGTGCCATCGAACGTCTTTTTCACGGCATCGGTTTTGTAATATCCGCGTCCTCCGTTCTGTCCGGCTACCCATGTCTTCTCATACTCGAAGTAGTCGAACTTGCCGAGGTTTCCCTTTTCTGTGAAGCGGAACTTTAAAGGCTCGAAGCGTCCGCAGGAATTGACTGTTGCGATCAGAAACTTGGAGGACCAGGAAGGACGGCCGTAGATGATGACGAGGTTCTGCATGACCATCAGCGGTGAGGCGCCGATACGGGTAGCAATGTCGATAGCAATCATACAGTTGGCCACGGCGGTCATCTGTGCCTGCTGTTGTGCGGCATTGGGATCCATGTGCTTCTTTGTGACCAAATCGTTTGCGATCTTATCCACCTGATAAGTATCTGGCACGAGCATGGAAGCGGCGAAGAGCTTGCTCATGCGCTGCGCGGTCTCGAATTGTGCGGGGTCGAAGAAATTGACAGACGTAGAGATGGATGTAGTCTGTGTACCCTGCTGCTGCGGAAGGTTTGTTTTTTCTGACATAGCTATGAGAATTAAAAAATTATTGTTGGATATATGTTTACTTGATGATGAGCTGCTCGTCGGTCGTGACTTGTAGAAAGATCATCTGCGACAAAGTGGGAATGTAGGTGTTGACGCTCTCGGCTCCGTCGCAGAAGATGGGTGCTGAGACGTTGTTGAACCGGCAGAGCGTGTTAATGATGTCGAGTCCGGCATTGATGCGGCTGGCGGTGTTGGCCACCCCATAGGGAACTCCGCTGATGAGAGGCACGCAGGTCTCTATTTCGCCGCCGTCGAGGGTATAGTCGAAGAGCTGGAAGGTGACGTACTGGAACATACTGTTGATGCGCTGCTTGCAGTCCTCGATCTTCTTGTGTGAGAACTGCTGGGCGATGAACTCGCGGTGCTCGATGTCGGCGATCTGCTGTGCGAGGTCCTTGCCATGCTGTTCGAGGCGCTCGATCTCTTTATTACCTTCGGCGATCTGTTCCTTCTTAGCCAGGCGGAGCATGAGGTCGGACTGCTGGCGTAATAATTCCTCTTTTTGTCGGCGGAGGTCGTCGCGCATTGTTTCCTCCTCTTTGGGCTTTGAGGTGACGTCTGTAATCTCGTCCTGTATGGAGGCTATCTGTTCCTGAAGTTTGTTCCACTCGGGGAGTTCCTCTTTTACAATGATACTCTGTTCTGCCCGAGGACACTTGTCCAACTCGGCATAGAGATCGTTGATGGTTCTTTCGCAAGCGGTCTTTTCTGTTTCCATGTTCTGAGCCTCTACGTTCAGCTTTTCTACCTCTTCCTTGAATGACTTCATTTGAGCATTGAAAGCCTTTCCTGTCTTGCAGTTGTCGGCGAGGAGCTCAGCCTTGTGCTTGGCGAAGTCCTCCTTGGCAGAGGCTATCATGTGCTCCGGGAGCGGCTGGCCACAGTGAGGGCAGACGGTAGATCCGTCGTACTCAGAGGCATTGATCTTGCGCCATCCGTCGCGCAGGGTGTCGAGGGTATAGCTGGTCTGCTCTATCTGCGCTTTGAGATACTTGACGCGGTCAGCATTGCGCCCCAGGTCTATGTTGAGCTGCGAGAGCTTGGCGTTTCCGGTTCTCAGCTTAGTCTCGATGTCCGTTCTTTGACGGTTCTTCTCGGCGAAGTTCTTGTTGGCCTTTTCTGTTGCATCGTCGACGATCTTACGCTGCTGAGCGCGGAGGTCGTCTATCTGCTTGTTGAGGTCGTCGATGTAAGCGCGCTGCTCTGTGCCGATCTTAGCACTGTCCTCCAACTGAGCGTCGATGCCTTTTATCTTTTCGTCGTATGCCTCTTTCGCTTCGGTGAGTGATGTCCAGTTCTCAGCCTCGGGCATGAGCTTCTGTGTCTGGTCGATACGTGGCTGTATGCCGTTCAATTCTTCCTTGAGGCGCTTCTTCTCCATGGCGAGCTGTTTGCGGAAGTCGGAGAGTGACTTGCCGTTGAGCGTGTCGAGAAGTGTTTCAAAGTCGGCGTTGCCCTGGGCTATCTCCTTGTCAGACTTCTGTCCGGCCATCTGCATGAGCGTCTCGCGCTGGAGCTGCCACTTCATCTTCTCGGCGAAGTAGGCTGGGTTGGTGACCATCTTGAAGACGGTCTCGTCGATGATGTCGGAGACGCGCTTCTGATAGTCAGAGACCTTGACAGGCACGTCGTCCCAAGTGCAGACGGTGACGTTGCCCTTGAAGACTTCTTGCGGCTGTCCTTTGGGCTTAACCCACTGCTCCTGATATTCGCGCTTAATGGTGTGCTTTACCCCATCGACGATGATGACTGCCGATACAGAGCACTCGCAGTGGTGGAGTGGCTGGTGGTTAGCGTCATATGAGCGCAGTTCGAAGTCTTTGCGGTCGTGGCTGTCCTTGCCGAAGAGCAGCCAGCAGAAGGCGTCGAAGTGACGCGACTTGCCCAGGCCGTTGGCACCGAGGATATAGGTTGGTGCGTCGATATTGAAATTTGTAGTACGATTCTTTTCACCTCTCCAGTTGGTGAGAGTGATGGATGAAAGGATAATCTTCTTCATGGTATGTATGGTGTTTAGAATGGTTATTATATTGACAGGAAGAGAGCATCACGTTTGAAGAGCAGTTTGCCTTGCTTACCCTCTCCGCGTTTGATGTAGGGGTATTTGTCTTTGATCTGCCTCATGCGTTGAGGCGTAATGTGAAGGATAGCGGCGGCTTCCTCGGTAGTGACAAGTTCGGGGTAGTCCTTATCGCGCTGCTTGGTGAGTTTCTTTACGACAATGAGCGCTGTCTTATAAGCGATACGGTCAATGTCTTGTGGTTCTAGCTTCATAGTGGTATGGTATTAAACGTATTATTTGATGATACGAGAGTAGGCATAACTTGTCTTGCCCTGGAATTCCATAATGGAATCCATCTTCATTTGCAGGCTGTCTCTGTGGTGCTCTACGGTAGTGAGCTGTGCCTTCATCTGCATGTGACTCACCTTCCAACCAGCGGCGGTGATAACGAGCAGAGTAATAAGTACGATCTTTGTGTGGGACTTGCCCCACCCGTATAAAGCTGCGAATATTGAAATCAGCCCGACCGCAACCGAGCAGAGCAGGCGCACGAAGTTGAGTACAAACCCTATAAGTGCTTTCTTAGGCACCTGCGCCCAGTCGGAGAATGAGTTATAGATCATCTTCATAATCAGTCCTCCTCGGTAATGTTGTCCATTTCCTGCATCTTACCCTCAGCTTTCCAGTGCAGATAGAGATAGCTGTCAGCAAAGAGCAGCGCGATGCCAATGGTCTTGGCTATAGCGAACTGCATGGTAGTCTCATTGTCTGATGCGATGAGCATCGTAGCTACGGCTGCGATGATGAGCGTAGCGACGATACGCCAGTTGCGATAGATGTTGATGATCTGTTTCATAATGCTAAGTTTAATTGAGTTGACGTTTTTGTTGAAGTCTCGCACAGAGCTACTGTATGATGTGTGACGTACTTACGGACCTTGGTGCAATAGCGTCCGTTGATACAGTTGATACCCCAGTGACAGGAGAGGCAGATTTGTGGACAAGCTATCTTCATGTTCAAGTGGCTTAAAGTGGGGAGCTGCACCCGGGGACGGTTGAATGTCGTCAGGCAGAACCGCGCCAGGACGGCGCGCTCCCCAAGAATATAAAAGGACCCAGTCGGACACATTCACAATCGATAAAATCTAACTTAAGCGAAACGAGCGCCTATTGAGGATCACCGACCGAGCCCCGTGTGGATGTTTAAAGTAAATGCCGCGTGACGTACCATGAGCCGTCGTCGGCTGTGCGGCAGGAGTATTCTTCGGTCTTGGCCTTCATGTTCAGCCTTCTGACCGCAGAGTAGACCGTGATGTCCTTGTTGCCGAGCTCTTGACGGGTGAAGTGTACCGTGGTGCCCGGCTTGATGTTTCGGAATGTCTTCGCAACGAGCACCTGCTTGACAATCAAGCAATTTTTGTCTTCGTTTTGTTTGGTAATTAGCATAATTTCGCTTATGCACGAAATATTTGTGCACTTGTCGCTTGACAATATCACAAGTTCCCGTCCAAGCCATGATTAATATACCTCCTGCAAATGCATTGAATTTCCATCTCAATACTACAAGCACAGTAATCAAAACTGCCCAAATAATTATGCAGCAGATACCGCACAAAAGATAAGTAATAAGTTTTTCTTTACTCATAATCTTCAGTTTCTGATTCTTCTGGTGATTGAGTCTCCGTAAAAGTCGTGTCGTTTTCTTGGCTGACTCCTTTGCTAAACTCTTTCCAATTAACAGGCTCACTAACTGTATTGGACCATTTGTCAACAGCATAAGGACCATTCTCTATGTATTGGTACCTTCCGTTGAGGGCAAAGAGATACAAGATAAACAAGAGTATACCAGCAAATATAATTCGGGCTATAAATTGTGCTATCTTCATTTTTCTCTCTCTTAAAATACTGCAAAGCAACTAAGAAAGAAAAACACCTCTACGAGAATGAACGAAGCAATCATCCCGATTAGATTTCTCTGAAAGAAAATTGCTGTGATTCCGCCAAGTATTGTTGAGGCTACAAATGTGACAATTGGCATCCACCATGAGAAATGCCAAAAACTAACAATAAGCAAAACAATGAAGGCTAAGTAATTAATAGCTCCTGCCCACATCAACAAGTTCTTAACATTCAGCGACGTACCATTAAATTCACGCCCATTGGCTTGACAATGGTAAGCAAAGACTCCTAAGAGTCCGATAAAAAATAATTCTTTCATCTCTCCATCAGTATTTTGATTGTTCTTTCCTTCTCCTCCACCAGTGCCTCCAAGGACTTCACCCTCTCCTGGAGCACGGCATTACCCTCCACATGGCTGTTGATGGCTGCTACAGAGGAGTCTCCGCTGGCAACAGCACTGTTGGTCGTCTCATCAAAGAAGTAGGAGATTGGCAAGTGCAAAGCTGCCGAGATCTTCTCCACAAGGCCTGTCTTGATGTCTTGAGCCGATAAAGACTGACTAAAACTTTGCTGGCTAATGCCAATCATTCTTGCTACTTCTGAGGCATTGTGCCCAGAAGCCGCAATTTTTCGCTTCAATTGTTCCCCATTCATACACAATACTTTTATTGTTAATTTTTAATAAATGTACAATATTACTATTGTAAGTTACGGTAAAAGTCTTTATCTTTGCACCGTAAATAGCGCATTAATGCGCAAAACCGAATTTTAATCATCTTGCAAATATAAGCGAAATTATGATAAGTAATAATTGCACTACAAGATGCTACAAATCAGCAGAATGAGTTAATTGGTGAGAAGTGCTGTGACGGATCTCCGGCAAGTCTGAGCTTCTCAGACACGCTGGTTTCTGCTACCACTTCCATGGTCCCTCTCAGCAGGCTCCTTGCTTCATTATCTATGTCGCATGTCTTACGGACCTGATAGAGTTGCTTGTAGACGTGAGCAAGTGCTACTAATGTTTGAGTCGTGTGAATGAGCTTTTTGTCCTCTACAGGCATAGCTATTCCATAAACAGTGTATTTCAATGCGCAAAGATAAGAAACACTGTTCAGACAAGACCTATAAATTTTTACTGATGTATCAGAATAATAAAGATATAGTACAAATATAGTACACAGATTAACAAAGAAAGAGTAATAGAAGCGTTAAAGCGTTGGCTTGCAGCTATATAGCGCAATGAGGATACAGCCGAAAAATAGTCCTCATCTTCCGCCAAGCATGAAAAGAGAAGCTCATCACGGGCTTCTCTTTTTTGTTAAGCGTGTTTACTTTGATTAGCTCTGAATTGTCTTCCTGTGATTGTTGCCATCGTTTATCTCCTTCTTTTTTGCAGAATATAGCCTTTTAATTTGAGTTACGCAAGGATTCTTGGGCTAAATCTGCCGTAATGTTTCTATAATTCTGATACCTTCTCGCCGGTTGTGTGGGTTCTTTCTACCTGTATTTGTATCAGAAGAGACAGACTTTGTTATCTATGTGATGGTGATTTATGTTGACAAAAGTATGTTCGCCTGAACTTGCAATCTAGAGAAGAGAAAAAGGGACTTTTGATTTCTTAGACTCATTTTTGCCTTGTTCCGCGATCAAAAAGGCTTTTTCTTGTTATCATCTCGGCCTTTTGATATGGTCATCTCGGCTTTTTGACAAGGTCATCTCGGTAGTTTCATCGTATCAAAAAGCCTTTCTGAGCAGAAATTCTCTAGAGAATTTTCGGTCAGAAAGGCTTTTTGATAGCTGAAGGAAAGAGATATGCTTGTAATATATTGATTATTAGTAGTTTATAAAAACGTGCGAAATTTTACATAAATCAGGGGAGACAGGTCTTTGTCGAAAAGAATCGATTCTCGTGGCAGAAAAAATGTCAGTTTCTAAGACAAAGTAGACAGATGGTACAGACTGGGTGCTGATGTTGAAGACAGAAAGACATAAAGGACATATTCTTTCTGTATTGCTATTCAGACAGAAAGACAATAAAGGCATCACGGTAAATGAGATATTAGTAGAAAAATGTCTCAAATAGCAAGGTTTACGAGACGTTTATCGTACTAATATCAGGGCGGTGACATGACCACAGCCTTCTATGTGCGTGAGATCAGCCCGGACAAAGCCGGATACATAGAATATGGTGGGCAGAGCGGATACACGCTTCCACTGGTCTGTGGCGAGTATCAGCTCAGTTGCAACATAGCAGCATGGAAAGGCAGTCCGTATGTAAAGGTGGAGGTGTTTGATCCTACCAACACTGTGGTGGCCTCAACTATCGTCAAAGCCAACGGCTGCGTCAATGGCACCAAGAGTACAGCCATCAAGGGCAGCACCCGAGTCAACCTTTCGTTCTATTCCATGATCAAAGGCAACTACAAACTGCGCTTCACGC